>OLQV01000774.1_pt1 | contig 26715 bp, 14 predicted proteins | sample 1672371 | NCBI WGS metagenome assembly OLQV01 (sample SAMEA3136676, study PRJEB25190) | human gut metagenome
CGCTACGAGCGCTACAAAAAGCTCGCGGAGGACTAATCTGTTACAAAAAGCCCGCGGCATTCCCCTCCCCGAAGCATGAAATATTATATCCCACCTATTACCCATCCCCTCCTTTCCCCGCGCCGGACCCACTTGCCATACCCGGCGCAGAAAGCAGTACACCCCCCTAATATCTATAGCCTAATTCAATGATATTCTTCCTTTCTGTATGAATTATCCCGGGGATACCGCATCGGCTTTCTGTATATACCGCAATATCCTCTCCTGCGAAAAACGGGAGAGGATATTTTTTATCGATGCCGCAGAGAAAAGTTAAAACGCTGTAACTTCGAAACGTTTTAACGTTAAAACGTCATAACTTCGAAACGCTGTGACGTTATAACGTTATTCCCGGCGGCGCGAGGGAAAATAAATACCGATATGGTGCAATCTTTCCTTTCCTTTTGGCTCGGAAAATAGTATAATTATGGTACAGAAAGGGAATGGAAGAATATCATCAGGGAGGGATGTGCATGAAAAAACGACCGAGCATCACTCTGCTGACCGTGCTTCTTGCTATGGTGTTCGCAGCGGGCATCGGCGTTTACAGCAGCTACATCGGTATGAAAATCTATCAGGAGAGCTCGGATCATCTGCTCGAGAGCTTTTCGCAGATCTCCGAGACCTTCACGCTGTTCGTGCAGCGAAACTGGACCGTACTGAGTCAGTGGGACGGTCTGTTGAAGGACGCAGACATCGACCATGCTGACAGCATCGGGGCGGATATGCAGGCCAACAAGGAGTCGTGGCATTACAGCGACTTCTATCTGTTCAACGAAAGCACGCAGTACCTCACGGCGGACGGCCGCCGGGGCAGCGTCGACAGCCTCAGCGGCGTTTTTCAGGAGATGTACAGCGAGGGCGGGCCGATCGTCTCCACCTACACGGCGAGCTACGGCGTGCCCAAGATCGCGTTCGCCATGCCGCTGAGCCGGAACATGACGCTGGACGGCGTGACCTATACCGGTCTCGCGGTCAGCTATGATACGGACGTGGTCGACGATCTGGTCGACGGCAGCATGTACGGCGGTCAGAGCGACTGCTATATCGTGCGCGCGAACGGCGACATCGTGCTCGCGCTCGAGCCGCAGACCGAGCTGTGCAAGGGCCTGACCAATCTGTTTGACCTCGACGCGCGCGCCGAATGGAGATACGGCAGCATGGACGACATCAGGGACTGCGTCCAGCTCGGCAGGAGCGGGAGCGCGCAGTTCATCTGCAAGGGCGAGCGGAATTATCTGGTCGCGATCCCGACCGCTTTTCCGGACTGGACGCTCGTCGGCATCATCCGCGCCGACGAGGTGGACGGCGCGATGCACAGCGTGCAGCAGTCTACCTCGATCGCGCTCGGCGCGCTCTGCATCTTCGCCGTCATCATCGTGGTGCTGGCGCTGGGCATGGAGAGCCAGCTGCGCCTGCGGCGCGAGGAGGAGGAGCGGCTGAGCCTCGAGCGCGAAAAGATGCAGAGCGACCGCCTGCTGCAAAGCATGAGCCGCATCGTCGACCGCTATTCCATCGTCAATCTGGACACCGGCCGCTACCGCTACCGCGAGCTGCGGAACAGTGAGCCGCTCTATCCGGCCTCCGGGCGGTATTCGGACATGGTCGAGACCATCTCCAGGCGCTATGTCGCGCTGACCGAAACGGAAAACGCCAAGCTCTCGCGCCTGATCACGCCCGAATACCTGCGCAGCGTGCTGCGACGGCCGGACGACAATCTCAAGATCGAGTATTGCAGCCGCACGGAGAACGCCTACATGGTGCTGACCGTCATCCCGGTCGAGTGGCACGCGGACGGCACGGTCTATGAGGTCATGCAGGTCGTGCAGGACATCGGGCAGAAGATCGAGCTCGAGAACATGGCGAACACGGACAGCATGACCGGCCTGTTCAACGAGCGCTATTTCAGCAGAGTCCTGAACATCTGCGAGGAGAAAAAGCTGCCGTTCGTGCTGTATTACCTCGATCTCGACCGGTTCAAGCCGATAAACGACACCTACGGCCACCTGATGGGCGACCGGCTGCTGAAGGAGATCGCGGCGCGGCTGCTGCGCTGCATCCGAAGCCGGGACTACGCCTTCCGCATCGGCGGCGATGAGTTCGCGCTCATCGTCAGCGCCGACATGGACGAAGGTCAGCGCGCCCGCATGGCCGAGCGCATCCAGACCACGCTTTCCGCCCCTGTCGTCCTCGACGGAAAGGAGCTTTCGGTCGGCGTCAGCTGCGGCTGCGCCTGCTATCCGGAGGACGGCAGCGCTTCGCAGGTGCGCATCGCGGCGGACAGCCGGATGTACGAGACCAAGCAGCGCCATCACGAAAACGACCGGACGGAGGGAGAGTCATGAAACACAGGACCCTGCGCTGCGCCGCGGAGACGCTCGTCCTGCTGCTGATCGCGGCGATGGCGGTATTCCTTGCCGCCGGACTGCATCAGCGCGCGCCGGACGGGGCGCTTTCTACCCTCAGCACCGGCTGGTACCAGCTGACCGACGGCGTGCGGCGCGAAGTCACGCTCCCCGCCGCGCTGGAGACCGGGCCGGGGCAGACGATCACCCTGTATAACGACACGCTGACCGACAGCGACGGCGGAAAGGTGCTGAGCGCGCGCGGCGTGGAATACGGCATCGAGATCCGGGCGGGCGAAACCCTGCTCTACCGCTACGAGGACAACGCCTTCCCGAAGAACGCGCAGATGAAGGGCCGCCTGTGGGCGGACACCGAGCTGCCGTATGGCATCGGCGGGCAGACGCTCAGCCTGACCTTTACCGAGCTTCCCGGACGGATGTGCCGTATCGACGCGCCCGTCCTCGGCTCGATGCCGGCCGTCACCGGCCGACATATCCAGTCCTCGCTGTTCTCCGCCGGCATGATACTCGTCATGCTCGTGCTCGCCGTGCTCGCGCTGCTGATCTTCTTTTACACGAGCTTTTTCGGCATCCGCGAGCGCCGCTTTCTCGATGTGGCGGTCTTTCTGCTGCTGTGCAGCCTGTGGTGCATGACCGATTCCAGCCTGTATCAGCTCTACGGCGCCGACACCGCCGCCGGGAGCGTCGTTTCCTTCTACGCCTTCATGACCATGGCCATCCCGATGGTGCATTTCGTCCGCAACACGGTCAGCGGCAGGCTGCGGCTCGTTCCCGACGTGCTCATCGCGCTGCTCTGCGTCAACGCCCTCGCGCAGGGCGCGGCGTACCGGCTGTTCGGTGTGCCGTTCATCGATATGCTGCCGCTGACGCATCTGCTGCTGACGGCAGGCGTGGCGGCGATGCTGACCGTGCTTTTCCGCTCGTACCGCGAGCAGCCCGCGCCGCAGCTCCGGCTGCGCATGGCGGCGTTCGCCGCGCTGGGCGCGTTCGGCGTGGCCGCGCTCGTGCTGTACTGGCTGCTCCATATCTACTGGTATGACGCCGTGTACCAGTTCGGCGTGCTGCTGTTCATCATCCTGCTGCTGCACGGCCTGATCAGCCAGGCGGCCGAGGATATGCGCTTTCACATGGAGCACCGCATCAGCCATGAGATGCAGCGCGAGGACCGCATGACCGGCCTGCCGAACCGCCGCGCGTTCGAGGAATACATGGAGCGCGTCCGCACCGGCGAGGCCGGCTGCCTCGACGCGGTGCTGACCTATATCCGGCTCGAGGGTCTGAACGAGCGCAACGACCGCTTCGGCCTTCAGGCGGGAGATGAAGCGGTCATCGCGGCGGCGCGGTGCGTTTCCGACTTCTGCCGCGAGTGCGAGGACGAGGGCGAGAGCGTCTTGTGCTTCCGCACGGGCGGCAACGAGTTCGCCCTCATCCGCCCCGAGCCGCATATCGACTCCGGACAGCTGCACCGGCAGTTCCGCGCGGTCGTCGCACGCTACAACCGGACCTGCGCGCCGCGCGCGCGCATCACCATGACCTTCGGCTTCAGCCGTCTGTGCGACGAGGACGGAAAGTCGCGCAGCATCAGCGCGTGGAAGGCCGAGGCCGACGCACATTTGAAGAGAAACGAAGCCAGACTGGGAGGAGACGCAGAATGACAACCAACATACATTATCTGATCGCCGGAATGGCGGTGCTGCTGGTCGTCATATGGCAGTATTCCCGCCAGCGGCAGATGGACGACCGGAACAGCCGGATGTTCCGCCGTCTGCTGAGCGTCGTCAGTCTGGACGTTGCCGCGGAGCTGGTCAGCACGGGCTTCATCCTGTACGCCCCGTACAGCTTCAATGTCTGCCGGATGCTCTCGAACACGGTGTTCTACCTGTTTCAGGCGCTCCTGCCGCTCCTGCTGCTGTACTACGTCTGTACGCTGTGCACGAGCCGCGTGATCGCGCCCTCGGTCGTGCTGCGCATGGGCATCCCGACCATCGCTCTGTTCTGTATCATCCTGACCAACCCCTTCACCGAGATCCTGTTCTATTTCGACGGCACCGGCTACCGCCACGGCCCGTGGTATCTGCTGCTGTACGTCAGCGCCCTGCTGCACATCGCGGGGGCGGCGGTCTTTGTCGCGGTGCACCGCGCGTCGGTCAGCCGCCGCAATCTCGCATCGCTCTTCGCGGTCTTTGCGCTCGCCGCCCTCGGCATCGCCGCGCAGGCCGTCAATCCTGAGGTGCTGACGACCGGCTTCGGTCTCTCGCTCAGCATCCTCGCCATGTATCTGACCATCAACAACCCCTGCGCGTGCATGGACAGCCTGACCGGCCTGAACGACAAGCAGTACCTGCTGCGCCGGATGGACGAGCTGACCGACGCGCACAAGGCCTTTCACATCATCACGGTCTACGCCTACCAGCTCGACCACATGAACAAGATCGCGGGCATGCGGGGCGGCGACGAATTCCTTCGCCGAGCGGCGGAGCGGATGCAGGAGATCGCGGGCAGGAACGTGTTCCGCGTCACGGGCAGGCGCTTTCTGCTGCTGACGTTCTCGCTGCGCGAGTACGAGACCTGCCTGACGCGGCTGCGCGAGCTGTTCCATACGCAGCCGGACGACGCGCAGTCCGCCCCCACGCCGGTCATCCTGTGCGGCGTGGTGAACGCGGAAAAGCTGGGCACGAGCGGTCTCGTGCTCGACTACGCGGAATATCTCGAATCCCTCGTCTCCCAGAGCGGCGAGACGCAGGTCATCCAGAACGACCGCAAGACCATGGACAGCTTCCACTACAACAAGCAGGTCGAGCAGTTCCTGCACCGCGCGATCGCGGAGGATCTGTTCGAGGTCTATTATCAGCCGGTCTACTCGCTCCACCGCCAGCGCTACGTGACCCTCGAGGCGCTCAGCCGCCTGCGGCATCCCGAGCTTGGCTGGATCTCCCCGGACATCTTCATCCGCCTCGCGGAAAAGAACCACCTCATCACCCAGATCACCGAGCTCCAGCTGCGGCGCGTCTGCCGTTTTCTGCGCGAAAACCCGGCGCTCCGCGCGAGCATCGCCAACGTCAAGATCAATCTCTCGCCGCTCGACCTCATCCACAGCGAGAGCGGCAGCCACCTCGTCCGCATCCTCGGGGAATACGGTCTCCCCTGCTCCTGCTTCCAGTTCGAGATCACCGAGACCGTCGCGACCGAGTATTCCGCGAGCCTGACCCGCGTGGCGGAGAGCCTTCAGGCGGCCGGCATCGGCCTGTGTCTGGACGATTTCGGCTCGGGCTACGCCAACCTGAACACGGTCATGCAGCTGCCCTTCTCGGTCATCAAGCTCGACCGCTCGCTCCTGTTCCACATCTGCACGGACAAAAACGCCGCCCTCTTCTACCAGAGCATCGTCTCGGCCTTCTGCCGCCTCGGCTACCGCATCGTCGCGGAGGGCGTGGAGACGCAGGAGGAGATGGAGCTGCTGCGCAGCTGGAACGTGGACATGATCCAGGGCTACTATTTCTCCCGTCCGCTGCCGCCGGATGACCTGCTGCGGCTGATCACAGGGAGCGCGGAGATGCAGGCGGAAAATCAGGCGTGAATGTTCCGGAAAAAATCTTTCGGGACCCGGAACTTTCCCGCACGCGCTGCGTCTAAGTCTGACGAAGAGACAGAGATACCGTCGTCTCTTCGGGAAAGAAGGCATTTATCATGAAAAAAACATTCCTGCTGCTTGCGTGCACCGCGCTGCTGGCGGCCTCGCTCACGGCCTGCGGCGAGGGGCCGGCTGAAAATACGGACACCGGCTCCTCGGCCTCGGACAGCGCTTCGGCCGAGAGCAAGCTCTCGGGTACGCTCGACGAGAAGAAGGACTTCATGTTCGTCGTGACCGACGAAAAAGGCGCGGCGTATGAATTCACCTTCGACGCCTCGGCAAAGCCGGAGGGTCTGGACGACGTCGCGGAAGGCGATTCGGTCACTGTCACCTACAAGGGCACGGTCTCCGAAGCCGACCCGTTCGACGGCACGGTCATTTCGGTCGAAAAGAACTAAAATGAGCACAAAAAACCCCCTGCCGGGACAGGCTTTCTGTCTCCCCGGCAGGGGTTTTCGCTTTTTATCAGGGCTGCTGCTCCGCCTTGTCCAAATACATCAGGTAATCCGCCTTGCGGATGGCCTCGGTGATCGGATGCACGCCGCAGACGCCGCCGACGCTGACCGAGAGCTGGATGTCCGCGAACTCGGACATGCGGACGCCGCGCACGGTCTGCTGGATCTGCTTTTTCTTCGCGAGGAAGATCTCCTCGGTCATGCGCGGGAACAGGATCAGGAACTCGTCCCCGCCGTAGCGGATGAGGATGTCGGTCTTGCGGATGCACGAGCGTATCGCGCCCGCGATGTCGCGCAGCGCCGCGTCTCCGGCGGCGTGGCCGCAGGTATCGTTGATGTGCTTGAAGCTGTTCACGTCGATGAGCGCTACGCCCTCCATGCCCTCGAGGTGGGTGCGGTAGGTCTCGAAATAGCGGCGCGCATAGACGCCCGTCAGCGGGTCGAGGAACAGCTGCATATCCTCGCCGCGCGTGCGGTCGAGCAGGAAGCGCGAGCCGTTCGCGTCGATCCAGCGGCCTTCGCTCAGCCGCGAGACCATTTCGAGCACGCAGGGCGTGCCGTTGATCGAAACGTACCTCGCGATGACGAAATACATCTCGTTGCGGGTAAATTCGAGCTTGTTGAGCGTGGTGTGCTCGGCGAAGGCGCGAGAGGAGATGCAGTTGGCGCAGCTGCTGTCGGTGTCCCAGAACGCGGCGCAGCGCTCGCCCGTGCGGTGCAGCGTGCCGTCCGCGTCCAGCTCGAGCACGGCATTGGCCGACGGGTCGACCAGACGGACGACGTCAAAGATTCTGCCGAGGCGCTGCATATCCTCGACGATCAACGGCCTGTTCGCCGTGCTCTTGTCCGCGCAGCAGAGGGGCGCTCGGCTGCTCTGCTCCTTCTGCGTGTCGGTCATGCAGCCGATCACGCCGACATAGCTGCCGGGCGAGAGCGGCGACCAGAGCGTGTGCAGCCGGATGCTGTGCCAGTGCTGCTCGCCCGCGACCGGCAGGAGCACGCTGATGGAAAGCTCGTTGTTCTCGGGCGTCGTGGCCTTGAGGGCGCTCCGGAGCCGCGTGACGTCGGCCGGACGCAGCGGGCGCATATTGTCCGGGTCGTGCATGTCCATGATCATCCGGCTCTGATGCCGCGGACGGCTCCAGTTGACCACGAGGACCGACTGGGAGATCGCATCGTACTCGAACTGCACGCCGCCGCAGCAGGACGCGAAGAAGGTCATCTTTTCCCGGAGGGAGTCCAGCTCGCGCTGGGCGCGGTCGCTGCGCGGCATATTGCTGTTCTGCAGCAGCTCGGAGGACAGGCGCTGCGCGTCCTTCTTCATGCTCTGCTCGACCGCGAGCAGCGGCAGCGCGTGCCTGAGGCTCGCGCTGATCTCCTGAAGGCAGTCGAGCAGCATCGGGTTGAACGCGCCGCACTCCCCGTTGAGGATCATGGAGACGGCGGTGTCGTGGCTGTACGCCTTTTTGTAGCAGCGGTCGCTCGTCAGCGCGTCATATACGTCCGCCAGCGCGACGACCTGCGCCGAGATCGGGATCTGCTCGCCGAGCAGGCCGTCCGGGTAGCCGCCGCCGTCCCAGCGCTCGTGATGCCAGCGGCAGATCTCGATGGCGGTCTTGAGCAGCGGCTCCTTGCGGTACGGCGTCAGCCCCTCGAGCATGGACGCGCCGATGGCGGGATGGGTGCGGATGACGTCGAACTCCTCGGGCGTCAGGCGGCCCGGCTTGTTGAGGATGTTCTCGGGAATGCTGATCTTGCCGATGTCGTGCAGGGCGGAGGCGGTGACGATGAGGCGGATCTTTTCCTCGGTCAGATGGTATACGTCGGTCTTTTCGACCAGTCTGCGCAGCAGCATCCCGGTCACGGTCTGCACCTGAAGCACGTGCTGGGCGCTCTCGCTGTTGCGGAACTCGACGATGTGGCTGAGAATGCCGATCATGACATTGCTGTCCCGCTGGTTGCGGTAGATCTGGTCGGAGACCATGCCCATCAGCCGCTTCTGGTTGGCGTAGAGCCTGAGCGTGTTTTGGACGCGGCGCTGGACGATGTACGAGTCGAACGGACGGCGGATGTAGTCGGCAACGCCGAGACTGTAGCAGCGCTTAATGGACTCGCGGTCGTCGGCGGCGGAGATCATGATGACCGGAATCTCGTCGATCCAGCGGAACTGGTTCATGTGCTCGAGCACGGCAAAGCCGTCCATCTTCGGCATATTGATGTCGAGCAGCACCAGATCGATGTGCATATCCTGCTGGAGCATCCGGAGCGCCTGCGCGCCGTCCACTGCCTCTGCGTATTTATATCCCTCGCCCAGGATGGCCTTGAGCATTTCTCGGTTCATCTCCGAGTCGTCAACGATCAGGATTTTCTGTCGGTTCATAGTCGTTCGACCGCAGCCGGGTCGCGGTCCCTCCCTCTGTCCGATCTTGTCGGTTTTTCACTATTTTATTATACTACCAAAGCAATGCAGAATAAAGAAAAACTTCCGGCACCAGCGACCAATCTTATTGTACAGCCGGGCGAAATCGTGTATACTGAATGATTGAATGATAAACTGCGGTATCTTCGGCCGCAGGGAGAGAGAGACAGAAGGAGACACGACGATCTATGATAAAACTCAAACGGCTGAGACGCGCTTCGGCGCTTTTTGCGGCGCTGTCGGCGCTCCTGCTGTCCGGCTGCGCCCCGTCCGCGGCGTCCGACAGCGCGCTCCCGGCGCTCACCGTCGGCAGCGACACCTATCCGCCCTATGTCTACATGGACAATAACGGCGACATCACCGGTCTGGACGTCGAGATCGCGGAGGAGGCGTTCCGCCGCATGGGCTACCGCGCGGAATTCACCACGATCGACTGGGAGAAAAAGACCGAGCTGGTCGACAGCGGAGAGATCGACTGCATCTGGGGCTGCTTTTCCATGGACGGCCGTGAGAACGACTATCAGTGGGCGGGGCCGTATCTGGCGAGCCGTCAGGTCGTGGCGGTCGGCGCGCAGAGCGGCATCGAGACGCTGAGCGAGCTGGCGGGAAAGACCATCGCGGTGCAGGCCACCGGCAAGCCGGAGGCGATCTTCCTGCGCGGCGGCGCAGACGTCCCGGCCTTCCGGAACATCATCAGCCTCGCGGACCGCGGCTTGCAGTATGCCATGCTCGACTGCGGCTATGTGGACGCGGTCGCGGGGCACGAGGAGGCCATCCGGCAGTACATGAAGGACTACGGCGCGAACTTCCGCATTCTCGACGAGCCGCTGCTCGTGACCGGCATCGGCGTGGCCTTTTCCAAAAATGACACGCGCGGCCTCGCGGCGCAGCTGAACGAGGTCTTTGAGCAGATGCGCGAGGACGGTACCATGGAGCAGCTCGTCGGAAAGTATCTCGACGACCCCGCGCACAGTCTGGAGGTGGATGCGCTTGAACAGTAAAAACCGGAAGCCGCGCTCGCGGAAAGCCTTCGCCTGCCTGTGCCTTGCGGGCGGACTGCTGTTCCTCGGGATGGTATTCGGGCTGTCCCGTTATTCGGATATGCAGAGCTGCGAGCACCGCATGAACGAGCTGATCGACTTCGTCAAGGAGCAGTCCTCCGCCTACGTGCAGTACAACGAGACCGCCGTGGCCAAGGCGCTCGTGCGCGGCACGACCGCGATGCAGGAGCTGGACGGCCTGACGCTCGACTGCGGCGAGGACGCGCTGCGGCAGTACACCGAGCGGCTGTGGCTGACCGGCGTTTCGGTCGTCGACGCGAAGGGCAGGATGGTCTGCGAATACAGCACGGACGGCATCGGCTATGCCCAGCTTCAGACCGATCTGGAGCCGGAGCGCGTGCTCGCCGTGATCGGCCATCCGCAGAGCACCTACGTCCGCCGCGTGCAGCTGACCGACGGCTCGTTCGCTGACACCGCCGTGCACAGCCTTGCGGACGGCAGCGGCGCGGTGCTCGCATGGCGGCACACGAAGGCGGCGTTCGCGCAGAAATCCGTGCTCTCCGTGCAGGATCTGCTCGACGGCTACGACGCCGAGACCACGGGAGTCGTGATCCTCTCGGACGGCAACCGCGTGACCGCGTCGGACGAGCCGACCCTCATCGGCACGGACACCACCGCAAACGAGCAGCTCCGCCGCATCCGTTCGAGCGGCAGGGCGGAAACGCTGGTCTATGCCGGGCGGAAGGGTCTGACCCGGTACTACGGGATGTACAGCCACGGGCGCGATTTCTACTACTACATATATGTCCCCGGCAGACTGCTCTACACGAACACGCCGATCAACATGATCGTGGCGTTCCTCGCCTGCCTGGGCGGTCTGACGCTGCTCCTGTTCGTGCGCCGAGGCACGGAAAAGAGCTTCCTGCGGCAGCAGCAGTCGCTCGAAAAGGAATATCAGCTTTCGCTCGAGCAGAAAAACGCCGAGCTTGAACGCGCCGTCCGTCAGGAAACGGCGGCCAACCGCGCCAAGCGCGAATTCCTGTTCAATATGTCGCACGACATCCGCACGCCGATGAACGCGATCATCGGCTTCACCTCGCTCGCGGCCACCCATATCGACAACCGCGAACAGGTGCTCGACTACCTGAAAAAGACCGCGACGGCGAGCCAGCACCTGCTCTCGCTCATCAACGACGTGCTCGACATGAGCCGCATCGAGAGCGGCAAGGTCTCGCTCGAGCCGCGCCCGGTGCACCTGCCCGAGCTTGTGCACGACCTGCGCGACATCATCCAGTCGGGCATTTCCGCCAAGCGCATCTCGCTCTTCATCGACATGGTCGACGTGGAGGACGAGGACGTCATCGCCGACCCCATGCGCCTCAACCAGATCATGCTCAACATCATGTCCAACGCCATCAAATTCACCCCGGCGGGCGGCACGATCACCCTGCGCATCGTCCAGAAGCAGACCGCGCCCAAGGGCTGCGCGGACTATGAGTTCCATATCCGCGACAACGGCATCGGCATGAGTCCGGCGTTTCAGGAGCACATCTTCGAGCAGTTCGCGCGCGAGGAGACCTCGACCGTCAGCGGCATTCAGGGCACCGGCCTCGGCATGGCGATCACGAAAAATCTGGTCGACATGATGGACGGCGGCATTTCGGTCGAGAGTGAGCCGGGAAAAGGCTCGGAATTCACGGTCTCCCTGCGCTTCCCGGTCAGCGGCGAGCGTGCCGCCGCGCCTGCACGCATCCCCCAGCTCGAGGGCCTGCGCGCACTCGTCGCGGACGACGACACCGACACCTGCCTGAACGTCAGCAAGATGCTGCGCACGATCGGAATGCGGACGGACTGGACGACCTCGGGACGCGAGGCGGTCGTGCGTGCGCAGGACGCGCTCGATCAGGGCGACGGCTTCCGCGTGTTCATCATCGACTGGATGATACCCGATATGAACGGCCTCGAGGTCGTGCGCCGCGTGCGCAGGCTGATCGGCGAGGCCACCCCCATCATCATCCTGACCGCCTACGACTGGACGGACATCGAGGTCGAGGCGCGGGACGCGGGCGTGACCGCCTTCTGCGCAAAGCCGCTGTTCCTGTCCGAGCTGCGGCGCGTGCTGGCCGAGCCGTTCCGCATGGAGGAACAAAAGGAGCCGACGGAAAAGGCGGCGGAATTCGCCGGAAAACGGCTGCTGGTCGTCGAGGACAACGCCCTCAACCGCGAGATCGCGGTGACGATGCTCGAGGAAGCCGGGTTCGCGGTGGACACGGCGGAAAACGGAAAGCTCGCGGTGGACAAGGTGCGCGAAAGCGCGCCCGGGTACTATGATCTGGTGCTGATGGACATTCAGATGCCGGTCATGAACGGCTACGAGGCCACGCGCGCCATCCGCGCCCTGCCGGACGCCGAAAAGGCGGCCCTGCCCATCGTCGCCATAACGGCGAACGCCTTTGACGAGGACCGCCAGAACGCCGCAAAGGCCGGCATGAACGGCCACCTCTCCAAGCCGTTCGATATGCAGCAGCTGCTCGCGATGATTGAAGAAGTGCTGTAACTGTCGAAAAACTTCGTTTTTCCGACAAGTGTGTTCTGACTTCGCAGAACACGGACGTCCGAAAGTTCCCATGCGGAAACTTTCTCCCTCTCAAAGTATAAAAACCGAGGTACACGCCCCCGGTTGCTCTCATGAAATGTTTTTGAGGATAGAGGCCTACGGGCTTATGAAATCGCTGCGCGATTTCTATTTCATGCGCGCTGCCGCGCGGCTGCATTAACATCGCGAAAACGCTCCGATTTCGCTAAAAAACCTGTCTTACAGGAGGAAAACCGTACATGGAAGGAACAGCCGTTTATCATTCGCCGTTTGGGAAAATGCAGCTGGACTGGGAGGACGGCGCGGTCACGGCCTTGCGTCTCGCCCCGTTCGGCGCCTGCGGGGAAGCGCCGAACGCGCTGACCGCACTCGTATTCCGTCAGCTGGACGAGTATTTTTCCGGGACGCGCCGGACGTTCGATTTTCCCTGCCGCCTGCACGGCACGCCCTTCCAGCAAAGGGTCTGGGCGGCGCTGCGTGACATCCCCTATGGCGAAACGCGCAGCTACAAACAGCTCGCCGAGGCCATCGGCCGGCCGAACGCCTGCCGCGCGGTGGGCATGGCAAATCACGCGAACCCCATCCTCATCGTCATCCCCTGTCACCGCGTCATCTGCGCGGACGGCTCGCCGGGCGGCTACGCCGGCGGCGCGGAAATGAAAAAGGCGCTGCTGCGGCTCGAGCAGGCGGGCGAAGCATGACCTGCGGAAGCAGCGGCGGCTGTCCGGATTACAGCTTTGGTTTCAAACGTCTGAAAGGGGTCATTCCATGATCTACACGGTAACACTCAACCCCGCACTGGATAAAACGGTGGAGATCCCCGGCATGGCGCTCGACACCGTCAACCGCATCACCGAAATGCGCACCGATCCCGGCGGCAAGGGCATCAACGTGAGCAAGGTGATCGCGAAGCTCGGCGGAGAGAGCTGCGCGGCCGGCATCCTCGGCGGCGGGAGCGGAAAAATGCTCGAAAAGCTGCTCGAGGGCGAGCCCTTCGCGACGCGGTTCCGCTTTGTCGAGGGACAGACCCGCACCAACCTCAAGATCATCGACCGCGAGGGGCACACGAACACCGACATCAACGAGCCGGGTCTGACCGTCACGAACGCAGATTTAGATGCGCTGCTGCACGACCTTCTGGCTGAAGTGCACGCAGGCGACATCGTCGTTCTCGCCGGAAGCCTGCCGAAGGGCGCGCCGCAGGACACCTACCGCGTGTGGACGAGCGCGTGCAAAAAGGTGGGCGCACGGGTTTTTCTCGACGCGGACGGCGCGCTGCTCGCGGAAGGGATCAAGGCCGCGCCGCACCTCATCAAGCCGAACGACGGCGAGCTGTCGCGGCTGGCAGGAAAAAAGCTCGAGACCCTCGAGGAGCTGACCGCCGAGGGCAGAAAGCTGCTCGAGCGCGGCATCGAACGGGTCGTGATCTCGCTCGGCGGCCGCGGCGCGCTCTATCTGCGAAAGGGCAGCACGATCTACGCCGAGGGTCTCAGGGTCCCGGTCGGCAGCACGGTCGGCGCAGGCGACAGCGTGGTCGCGGCGCTCGCGTATGCCGAGGCACAGGGACTGAGCGAGGAGGAGGCCGTCCGCCTCTCGACCGCCGCCGGTGCGGCGAACGTCATGTGCAGCGGCACGCAGGCCGCCGAACGCGAGGCCGTCGAGGCGCTGCTCCCGAAGGTGCGCTTTACCCGTCTGCGGCCGTGAGCGCCGTCCGCGCGGCGTCAAGGTGCTGTAAGAAAAAGCGGTGCATCGGTAAAGTTATAAAGTCACAGCGTTTCAAAGTTATAACGTTTCATGCAATCTATCCCGGCGGAACAGGACGTTTTCCGCCGGGATTTTCGCGCTTTGCGAACCGATATGCGGAGTAAAGTTAAAACGTTTTAACGTTATGCAGTTACAGCTTTGCGGCGCCCGGCGAAAAAAAGATTGACAGCCGGAGAAAATGCAGTATATTCTTATCTCAGAAAAATACCGCATAGACAGAAAAAGGAAAGGGAGATTTCGGTATGTCGGAGCTGTCGAGCATCAAAAGTCAGGCGCTGACCGAACGGATTGAGGAGCGTTTGTTTGCGTACATTCTGGACAACCATCTGAAGATCGGGGCGAAGCTGCCGAACGAGCATGAGCTGGCGGCGCATTTCGAGGTCAGCCGCGGCACCGTCCGCGAGGCGGTCAAGCTGCTCGTCTCGCGCGGCGTTCTGCGCGTCAAGCACGGCTCGGGCACCTACGTCGCGTCCCTGTTCCCGCTCCACGCCAATCCGCTGGGTCTGGACGCGGTGGAGGACAAACTGCAGCTCGCGCTCGATCTGACCGACGTGCGGCTCATGCTCGAACCGTCCATCGCATCGCTTGCGGCGCAGAACCGCACGGACGAGGAGGTCGAGCAGCTGGCCGAATACTGCGACGCGGTGCGCGAAAAGATCGAGGCCGGGGAGGACTACCTCATCGAGGATATGCGCTTTCACTGGTACCTCGCGAAATGCTCGCACAACATGGTCGTCGAGCCGCTGATGCCGATCATCGACGCGGCCGTGATCTCGATCGCCAACATCACGCGCAAGGAGCTGCTCACCATGACCATCGACACGCACAAGGAGATACTGGACGCCGTGCGCGACCGCGACCCGCAGGCCGCCCGCAGCGCCATGTCCGTGCATCTCGACACGAACCGCATCTTCATCCGCCAGACGAAAACGGCACGGTAAGACTGTCGCGAAACTGTCGTTTCGCCGACAAGTGTGTTCTGGCTTCGCAGAACACGGACGTCCGAAAGTTCCCATGCGGAAACTTTCTCCCTCTGGGAGTATAAAAACCGAGGTACACGCCCCCGGTTTTTATTATTTGCTTCGCAAATATTATTTTATGCGCGCTCCCGCGCGGCAGCGTCAGCATCGTGAATACAGATTTTTTCGACAGTCTCTCAAGCGCCTGCAATGCAGGCGCTTTTTTTCGCGCTGCCTAAAGTGGTCCGATGTTTTTTTCTCGCTTTTTCTTATTTCCCGCGCATTTCCTGCAAAAATACGCAAGCTGTTTACGCAATTTGATGGTTTTGCACGATTTTATAAAAAAATTTTATTGCAAAAGTAGAAAGCATTTTGGACAACTTGAAACACATCTTTTCAAAAATTATAATGCTGAGTATAGAGACCTGCTCCGGAACAGCCGGCGTTTCCGAGGGGTCAGCATAGAAAATTTTCGGGTGAAAAGATATTACAGGAGGAATGCGTTATGTTACGCAGCGAACATATTCTGAAGGGTCTGGGCAACCAGTATTACCGAGCAACCTACAAATCCATGGGCTTTACCACCGAGGATCTCAAGCGTCCGCTCATCGGCATCGCGAACGCCTGGAGCGAGTGCGTGCCCGGCCACTACAACCTGCGTCAGGTCGCGCAGCGCGTCAAGGACGGCATCTACCGCGCAGGCGGCACGCCCATCGAGTTCGGCGTCATCGGCGGCTGCGACGGCATGGGTCAGGGTCACGACGGCATGCACTTCATCATGCCCTCGCGCGAGCTGATCGCCAATTCCATCGAGTCCATGGCGCAGATCAACCTGTTCGACGGTCTCGTCCTGCTCGGCTCGTGCGACAAGATCGTTCCGGGCATGCTGATGGCGGCGGCCCGTCTGGACATCCCGTGCATCTTCCTGCCGGGCGGCCCGATGGAGGGCGGCGTTGAGTTCGACGGCCGTCAGGCCGACCAGACCTCTGCCACCGAGGCTTATGGTATGCTTTCCGCCGGAAAGATCACGGAGGCGGAGTATGTGGCTCTGGAGGATACCGCCTGCCCGGGCTGCGGCTCGTGCTCCTACCTCGGCACCGCGAACACCATGTGCGCCCTCGCGGAAGCGCTCGGCATGACCCTGCCGGACGGCGGCACCGCCCCGGCGACCTCCGCGGTTCGCATGATGAAGGCCGAGGAGACCGGCGTCAAGATCATGGAGCTGGTCGAGAAGAACATCACCGCCCGCCAGATCATCACCGACGGCGCGATCCGCAACGCTATCAAGGCATGTCTGGCCATGAGCGGCTCGACCAACGCCGTCATGCACCTGACCGCCATCGCCTACGAGGCTGAGCTCGGCATCAAGGTGCTCGACGAGTTCGACAGCCTGTCCGACACCACGCCGCAGCTGGCGCGCATGAACCCGTCCTGCAAGTACAGCATCGTGGACTTCTACAAGGACGGCGGCGTTCCGCGTCTGATGGAGAACCTGCGCTCCATGCTCGAGACCGACGTCATGACCGTCACCGCGCACACCCTCGCGGAGAATATCGACAGCCATAAGTACCTGTACCCAGCGACCGGTCTGGTCAACCACACGCTCGATGACCCGTTCGGCTACACCGGCGGCGTCGCTGTCCTGCGCGGCAACCTCGCGCCCGACACCGGCATCACCAAGCCCGGCGCGTTCGACAAGAGCCTGCATCACTTCAAGGGCGAGGCCATCTGCTTCGACTCCGAGGAGGCCGCAGAGGAGGCTATCCTCGCCGGCAAAATCCATGACGGCCACGTCGTCGTCATCCGCTACGAAGGCCCGAAGGGCGGCCCCGGCATGCGCGAGATGTTCAAGGCCATGAAGTACCTGTACGGCCGCGGCCTCGCCAAGACCACCGCGCTCATCACCGACGGCCGCTTCTCCGGCACGAACAACGGCTGCTTCGTCGGCCATATCTCCCCCGAGGCGGCAGAGGGCGGCCCGATCGCCATCGTCCATGACGGCGACACCATCGAGATCGACGTCGATAACAAGCAGCTCAACCTGCTCGTGCCCGACGAGGAGATCGAGGCGCGTCTCAAGCAGTGGAAGCGCCCCGAGCCCAAGTTCAAGAAGGGCTGGCTCGGCCTGTACTGCAAGCTCGCGGCCTCCGGCTCTGAGGGCGGCGTCATGAAGTTCGACCACCTGTAAGCCGACAGAAAGGGGAATTTCACTATGGATGGAGTAACCGTATCCGTTCTGGGCGCTCTGGCCGCTCTCGTCGTGGCCATCGTACTCATTCTGAAAAAGGTCCAGCCGACCTACGCCATGCTGATCGGCGCGGTCGCCGGCGGCCTTATCGGCGGCGCCGGTCTGACCGGAACCGTAAACTATATCATCTCGGGCACGCAGGGCATCGTCTCCGCCATCATCCGCATCGTGACCGCCGGCATCCTCGCCGGTGCGCTGATCGAGAGCGGCGCGGCCGAGCGTATCGCGGAAGCGATCATGAATAAACTGGGCGCGAAGCGCTGCCTGATCGCGATCACGCTCGCGACGTGGGTCCTGACCGCCGTCGGCGTGTTCGGCGACGTCGCGTGCATCACGGTCGCACCGATCGCCCTTCAGATGGCGAAGCGTGCAGGCTATCACAAGATGGGCGTTCTGATGGCGCAGCTCGGCGCGGTCCGCGCGGGCAACGTCATGAGCCCGAACCCGAACGACATCGCGGCGGCTGAGGGCTTCGGCGTGCCGCTGACCTCGATCATCGCGGTCGGCATCATCCCGGCCGTCGTGGCTCTGATCGTCACCTCGCTCCTCGCCTACCATCTGCGCATGCGCGGCACCGAGATCGCGGACAGCGACGTCAACACGGTCGACAGCAAGGATCTGCCTCCCCTGTGGGCGGCGCTCGCCGGTCCGTTCGTCACCATCGCCATCCTGGTCCTGCGCCCGATCGCCGGCATCACCATCGACCCCCTGATCGCGCTCCCGGTCGGCGGCATCGTCGGCACCATCGCGATGGGCAAGACAAAGGAAATGGGTCACTATTTCACCGCCGGTCTCGCGAAGATGAGCGGCGTGGCCATGCTGCTGATCGGCACGGGCGCGCTCGCGGGCATCATCTCCAACTCCTCGCTCAAGGACGTTATCATCTCCGGCATTGAAACGCTCGGCCTGCCCGCCTTCATGCTCGCGCCGATCGCCGGCATGATGATGGGCGCGGCGACCGCGTCCGCTACCGCAGGCACGACCCTCGCAAGCCAGATCTTCGGGCCGACCGTAGTCGCGAGCGGCATCGCGCCGCTGGCTGCCGCAGCCATGACCAACGCGAGCGTATTCGTCTTTGACGGTCTGCCGCACGGCTCGTTCTTCCACGTCAGCGCAGGCGGCGTCAACATGGGCATCAACGAGCGACTCAAGCTGCTCGGCTACGAGGCCATCAACGGCTTCGCCATGCTGGCCGTCAGCACCCTCGTGTTCGGCGTGTTCCGCGTACTGGGATAAAAGACTGTCGCGAAACTTCACAGGAATAAAAGACGAGACCGCTTTTAAGCGGTCTCGTTTTCGTCTGTCGGAAAAAGGAGCGGCTTTCGCCGCTCCTTTGCCGTTTTTTCGCATTCTATGCCGTTTTCTGCTTGTTTTACTTCCTGCATCTGTAAATCATGGTCACGATCTGCGCTCTCGTGCAGTTATCGTTCGGGGCGAATGCGGTCTCGCTCACGCCCTTCGCAACATCGTTTTCGACCGCCCAGAGCACTGCATTATAGTAGTACGCAGCCGCGGAAACGTCAGCGAACGGGTTTTCACCGCCGGATGCCGGGGACTGCTGCGCGCGCCACAGGAAGGTGACGATCTGCGCACGGGTGCAGCCGGCGTCTGGAGCGAATGCGGTCTCGCTCACGCCCTTCGCGACGCCGTTTTCGACCGCCCACGCGACTGCCTTCGCGTAATAAGCGTCCGCCGGGACATCGGCAAGGCTGCTCAGCGTTTTCGGCTCGGGCGAGCCTGCCGCACGCCACAGGAAGGTGACAGCCTGCGCACGGGTGCAGCCGGCGTTCGGGGCAAACAGCGTATCGCTCGTGCCGCCGGTCACGCCCTCCTGCGCCGCCCACAGCACTGCGTCATAGTAGTAATCCTCCGCGTGCACATCGGTGAAGAAGTTGAGCATGGTGTTGTCGTCCATAAAGACCGCCTTCACCGTGATCTTGCCCGCAGGCATGGTAAAGGTGTACTTTCCGCCGCCCTTGTCGGTCAGCGCGAGCGCCTTGCCGTCCTTGTTCAGCACGGTCAGGCTTTCGAGGGTGTAGCCCTTGTCGGGGGCCACGGTGATGGTCACAGTGTCGCCCTTGGAGGCAGACTCGGGAGAGACGGTCACGGTGCCGTGCTCATAGATGCCGGTCGGGATCTTGGTGTCGGGAATGGAGACGCTTCCGCCGCCTCCGCCTCCTCCGCCGCCGCCGCCGGAGGAACCGCCGCCGGAGGTAGAGTCTGTGATGCGGATGCTGATCTTCTTTTCAGCGATCACACTGGTATCTGCGTTGACTGCGGCGCAGATCAGGGTCATCGTGCCCTCCTGATCACCGAAGCTGAGGGTATTTCCGCTGATCACGGCGTGGGTATCATTCTTTTCCAGCGTCCAGCGTACCGAAGCCGGGTAGGCCGCCAGCTCTTCCGCAGTAAAGGCCGTGCCGAACTGGTCGAGCGTCGTGACCTTGACCGCAGACAGGTCGAGCGCGGCATTTTTCCGGACGGACGAGGGGACGCCGTCTGCGGTGATCGCGGTCAGCCGTCTCGGCGCCGTGACCGTCAGGGTGATATGGTTGCTTTTGATGTCGCCGGAACGGGCGTAGATCTCGGTCGAGTCCTCCTTCAGCGCCTTGAGCGTTCCGTTTTCGAGCGAAACCACATCCGGTCTGGAGCTGACCCATTCAAAGCTGCCGCCGGTCATCTCTCGGCCGTACTGGTCGAAGCCGGTGGCGGTGAACTGCTCCGCGAGGACCGCGTTCTCATCCAGCCGCAGGACAAAGCCGTCCTTCCTGTCGGCGCGGATGGTCTTGAGGACGGGCTGCTGCTCGGCCTTGACAACGACATTCTTCGCCGTCTTTCCGGCAGAAGCCGAGACCGCCTCGAGGATGACGTCCGCATAGGACGCCTCCGGGACGCTGCCGGCCGCAACGAGCAGCGTGCCGTTTTCGATCACGGCGTCGGTCTGGTTGGCTGCCGCGAGCGTCCACTCGATGTCGGACGGGACCGCGCAGGGATTGCCGTGCTGGTCGCGGGCGAGCAGCGGGATGCGGGACAGGTCATAGGACGCGCCCTCGACAGCCGCAGGAGCGCCGCCGTTGTAGTACAGCTCGTTCAGATACGGCTTCGCCGTCACCTGTACGGCCAGCGGCTGCGTCGTTTTGTAAACCGGCTCGCCGTTCTCGTCCTGTCCGATCGGGTAATACAGGGTAACGGTATCCGTGCCGACGACAAGGCCGGTGAGCGTGCTGCCGCTGATTTCGGCATAGCCCTTGTCCGTGGCGAGCCGCCACTCGAACAGTTTTTCGTTAAGCGTCATGTCCTCGCCGTACTGATCCTTCGCCTCTACGTCGAGCGTGCTCAGGTCGAAGGTGTTCGCCGTATCATCATTATAGATGAGATCGGGGATCGTGCCGTTCACGGTCAGCGTCTCGAGCTGCCGCTCGGGCAGTACCTGAAGCGGCACGCGGTTGGACTCGGTGTCGTTTACGATGGCGTAGATCTGATAATTGCCCGGCTGGGTAAATTCGATGTCGCCCGTGGTTTCGTCGATGGTCAGGCCGTCGTTGTCCTCCACGCTCCATTTGACTCTGCCGGTCACGTCGAAGTCCTTATCGTTCTCGTCCTTGGCGGTCACGGTCAGACCCTTAACGTCGGCGGTGTTGCTGCCGTCGTTGAAGTAGAACGGCTCAAAGCTGCCGGTTACGGTGACAGAGGACAGCTTGACGGGCAGGATGGTCAGCCCGACCAGTTCGCTGTTGAAGTCAGCCGTGGTCTCGATCGAAGCCTTGGGCTGATAGCGCAGGAACAGCTGCTTTCCGTCATTCGGCCTCAGTGCCTTGAGGACAGGGTAGCCGTTGCGGTTTGTCGTGACCTCGGCATACTCCGAAGCGTCGTTCAGATCTTCGTCCACGACCGTCCATTCGCCGCTCAGGCGGGGATTGAAGCCGTACCAGTCGACGTCAAACTCGTTTTTCGCCTCGACCTTGATGCTGTCCAGACGCAGGCTCTGCTGTTCGTACAGCGAAATCTGTTCGGTATCGGGTACGAGACGGTCGAGCGCATAGATCGGGTACACCTTCTGCGGGGTGATGACGGTGTTCTTGGATGTATAGTGGAACGAACCGAAGTACGGCGCGACCGGCTGACCGGAGCGCAGCTGATCGGCGGCCGTTTTGAATGCGCCCTGATACAGGGTGTTCATATCCAGACCGTCGGGGTCGTAGCCGGAGACGTTCCGGTTCTGGATGCGGGCATCCAGATCCTCGATCGCGCTGAGGCCGTTCCGGCCGAAGGTGTACTGCTTGAAGTCCCGGCCCTTCCAGCTGTCTATCGAGCCCTTGGTTCGATGATAACCGGTAACCGAGAGGAGCATGGTCTTATACTTGATGCGCACTGCGCCGGTATAAGGAATGGTCGTTTGCAGGTCGGTCACATCGACATTGATGTCGAGACCCGTATGCGCCGGCAGCGGTACGGAGATGGTATCCGTAATGGACTGCGCGTAGGACTCCTCCTTGCTGCTCTCGTAGGTCTTTTCCATGCCGTAGGAGTAGGAAAAGCTCTGCTCGACCTTGGCGGTGGGCGAAAGCGCGGCCAGAACGGGCACGCTGAATTCGACGCCTACCGTGGTCTCCTCGGTCCAGTTCTGCGAATAGGTATTGGAGACCGTGGTCGAGGTCGTGGTGCTCTTTTCATAGGTATAGCTTTTCTCGACCGTGTTTTCGAAGTCGTTGCGGTTTTCCGCCGTCACCTTGTAGCTGTCCGAGCTGCCGCCCAGATTAAACTGGTAGCCCTTCTGCTCGAGCGACGCCGTTGTGTCATCCGCCTCGATGGAGGGCGTCTCAAACCGGTCCGCAATGCCCTGAATTTCGAAGTCGTAGAACGCCTGCACATAGTAGCCGTAGCCGGTACTTACATAAGAGTGATGGTCATCGCGTTCCCTCTCCGCTTTGGTAGAGACATAATAAACCGGGGTTTCTTCTTCCGGAAGGCGGTTCAAAACACCCGAGCCGCTCAGAACCGCGCTCTGGTCAACGACGCTGCTGACAGCATCCCGCAGACCCTTGGCTGTATACTGTACCTTCGCATAATCTGCCGCTGTCAGAGCGGTATACGGCTCATGATAGCCGTGTTCATTGTTGTCGTTATAGTACGTTTTTGGCAGAACATTGTTCGCAATAGCCGCCCACTTCTCCGCAAATTCGGGGCTCCGGATCATCTCCTGCAAAATCTGCTCCTGTGTGCCCGGCAGGTTGTAGGTATCCGAGGCATCAAAGATCTCCCAGTCGTGCTCCGCCGTCACCGCCGCCCCTGCTGTCGGGGGCAGCAGACCGAAGCACACCGACAGCGCCAGAACTGCGCTCAGCCCCCGCCGCCGTATCGTTCGCTTTTTACTCATACTGTTTTCCTCCTTTTCTGTGGTGTTCCTGCTCCGCCATGGACAGAAGCTCGTCGTGGCTCAGCTCTACGTCGCAGAAGCGGACAAAAATGCCGTTCGTCACCGCGCTGTTCCAGATCTGCGGGTCGGCAAGAGACCGGAATCGGAACTTGTCCAGATACGGCTCCATGTCCAGCAGGAGCCTGCTCCCGGAGACGAAATCGACCTGAAGCACATGACCGCCGAGCGGACGGACGGCCTCGATATATTTCCTCTCCATCTGCCCTCCCCTCCTTTCTCAGAATGCAGATAAAAAAGGTTCCACCGTATTTGTAGGATACAGCGGAACCTGAAAAATAACCATTAACAACTTGTTAGTTTGTGCGCCGCGCGCGGAACAGGGAAAACGGATACGGGAGAGCCGCCGTGCAGAAAAATACACGTTCTGCGGCTTTTCTGCATCGTTTCCTTCCAGTTTATTCCTTGAATACGCTCTGCTCCGGTGCTATAATTGGGAAATACACAGTATATTTCATGCTGAGAAAGGAATGATATGGATATGAAAAGACGTATTTTATCCTGTTTTCTGGCATTCTGCATGATCTTCGCCCTGCTTCCGGCACCGGCGCAGGCGGCAGAAAACGCGACGCCGACCGTCACGGCCACCGTGCAGCACGCGGAGACCGGACAGATCACCGCGCAGATCGAGGCTTACATGACCGATTCGGCCAACAAGACCCGGACGGTCAAGCCCTGCGACATCATTTTTCTGATCGAGCAGTCAAAATTCATGAATACGCAGAACGGCTCGGCCAGTTCCGGCGACGAGCGCGCGGAAATCCTGGGCGCCATAGACCGCCTGCTGGACGGGATGCCGCAGCCGACCACCGGCGGCGCGCACCGCATTGCGATCGCGGGCTACGGCCGCATCAACAACCCCGGCCGCAGCGACGGCTATAATGCCGCGCTCTACCCCGGCACGCCGTCGGACAATAATGACAGCCTGAACACCGGCTATTATACCAAAGTCGGCTTTCATTCGCAGAGCGGCTGGACGGAATGGAACAAGATAGATGGTTACAATGACGCGACGACCCTGCCGAAGCTGCCGTCGGGCTATCTGACAGATAAATATGACGATGTGTTCCTGTCGGTCGACGACGCCAAGCAGGTCATCGACGCCGATAAAATGGTGCCGTGGCACGCCGGTGCGGCGCGCATGGACGCCGGTCTGACCATCACGGAGCAGCTTGCCGAGATCGCCAAGGCCGAGCCAGACGGTGAGGATCGAAATCTGATCGTCTGCATCGCCGCCAGCTCGCTCCCCTACCAGAACAGCGGCACTTATCAGCAGCTGCGCCCGGACGCGGCGATCGAGGCGGCGAACACGCTCAAGGAAACCTATGGCGCGACCATTTTCGGTCTGGGTGATTTCAACAAGCTGACCCTGGAAAGCGGTAATCCTCTGAACGACCCCGACGAGCAGCGGAAGAACTTCAACTCCACCATGGCGTCCATCTGCGGCAATACGTCTGCACACGGCGCGGACTATTTCAAGGGACTCAGTCAGGTGCACGACATCGACGAGGCGCTCAACGAGCTGATGACCAAAATCGACGCCAATGTCGGCGAGGGCGCATCCGAGAAGCTGAGCATTGATGTGGACCACTTCACCGAGGGCGCGGGCGGATACAGCTGGAGCCAGCTGAAGGACGGCCACCATATCCTGTCCGCCGGCAGCATCCGCGAGGTCGCGTCGGTGGATTATTACCGCTTCACCGGCTATGACGACAACGGAAAGCCGCTGTTCGAGCCGACGCCCTCCCGCCATACCGAACAGAGCCTTGCGGACATCGGCGACGGCGACGCCATCCAGACCTCTCTGAACATTCTGCCGATTCCGCCGCAGGCGAAGGCAGACGAGACGATCAGGGGCGCGAATTACGGCGAGAAGGTCGTCATCACCATCACCGACCCGGTCTGCATCGACTATGACTGGATCGGGCGCTGGCGGCCGGACCTTGTTGCTCCGCCCAAACACGAGCACGCCGCGCGCGGAACGACGCACAAGCCTGCCGCGCCGACGCAGAACGCAGTGGCCGTGGACGACCTGAACCTGAAATTCGACGGCTGGTACCGCCTGTGGGACGAGACGATCGACCAGGGAAAGCCAACGTGGACATACAACGGAAAGACCTACGTCAAATACACCGGGACCGTGTTCCCGGCGTTCGGCAGCGACCTCAAGCTGTACGGCCGCTGGCTGCCCGAGATTCAGGTCTCGTTTCACTGGGCCGGCTCGGTCATCCCGGTGGACGGGGACGGCAATGAAATCGCGCCGCCGTCCGCGCTGAGCCTTTCGCTTAACGGAGACGGAAACCGTCACTATCAGGCGACTGCGCCGACGGCGGACGGCTTCGAGTTCGACGGCTGGTACAAGGATTCCGACTGCACGCAGAAATTCAAAGAGGACGGCGAGGTTCTGACCGCAAACACCAACCTTTACGGCCGCTGGACGAGGCTCGGCACGAAGACCGTGACCTTCAAGGTGCAGAACGGCACATGGTCGGACGACCACTCGAGCGCGGACAAGACCGTTACCGTCGAGCTGCGCAACGGCCTCGGAACGCTGTCTCCGAAAGACGTGCCGACGGGTATGACTCCGGACAACGACCACAAGGCTCCCGGCACGTGGGACATCCGCCCGAACACCGACCCGAACGGCATCAGTGAGACGGGAAACTATGTCTATACCTATACCTTCCCTCCGAAGAACAAATGCACGGTAACTTATCACTGGGTGAGCACGGAGAACCCGGATTCCGCCGTCCTCCCGAAGCAGGCGACAGTGACCGAGAATACGTCTTATCCGGTCGAAACGGTTCCCGACATAAAGGGCTGGACGTTCTCTGGCTGGTATGATAACGAGGCCTGCGAAGGTAAGCGCGTAGACAAGGAAATTAACATCAAAGATCAAAACATCGACCTCTACGGCAAATGGACACATAATCCCTGTACCGTAACGTTTCGCGCGGATTATGAAGGGGCCGAACGCGGATACCTGGATGCGAACAAACAGACCGTTGTTCTTACATATACGGTTCCCTACGGCTCTACCCTGCGGAAGGAACGCATAAGCCTGCCGACCCCGGTTCCCGGTGAGGCGACCTACTATTTCTTCAAGGACTGGGATCTGGATAACCTTTTCTATACCGATCCGGATGTTCTGGATATGCCTGTGCGCTCCAATCTGACCTTCGTCGCCCAGTGGTGGCCGATCGTGACGTTCGACGCCAACGGCGGCGCATGGAGCAGCGGCGAGGCCATGCGCTATGTGAAAATTACCGATAAGGTTGCGGCGGAAAGTACGCCGGTCAGAAACGGCTATACCTTCCTCGGCTGGTATACCGACGACGGCAATCGGGCGAATTTTGAAGACACGGTGAACGGCCCCACAACCCTGTATGCACACTGGGCAAAAAATGCCGCCGTCACGTTCCGCATCGTCAACGGCACATGGTCGGGCGGCGCAGCAGAGGACAAGACCGTAACGGTCGTGCTCTATCCGCAGGCGGACGGCACCGCGAGCGGCACGCTGGACGCAAGCTATGTACCGCAGATCATGCTCCCGGCACCGGGATACGAAAATATCGCCGGCGGCTGGGAACAGACGCCGAACACCGACCCGAACGGCATTACCGGAGATGTGACCTATGTCTACCGGTTCGGCAGCACCGGCGGCAGCAGCTCTTCCGGCCACTCGACCCGGTACACCCTGCACTATGAGTCGAACGGCGGCACAGCTTACAAGGATGAGCGCTGTTCCTCCGGCACGAAGGTGACGCTCGATAAGACCCCGACCCGCGAGAGTTATACCTTTA
>OLQV01000777.1_pt1 | contig 26636 bp, 21 predicted proteins | sample 1672371 | NCBI WGS metagenome assembly OLQV01 (sample SAMEA3136676, study PRJEB25190) | human gut metagenome
CCGGCGTATTCTTCGGCCCGGCAAAGGCTGCTAACGCAGGCGGCGTAGCTACCTCTGGTCTGGAAATGAGCCAGAACTCCCTGCGTCTGAGCTGGACCTTCGAGGAGGTTGACCAGCGTCTGCACGACATCATGGTCAACATCTTCCACACCTGCATCACCGCAGCTGAGAAGTACGGCCACAAGGACAACCTGGTTATGGGCGCTAACATCGGCGGCTTCGAGAAGATCGCTGACGCTATGCTCGCACAGGGCGTTTGCTAAGACTTTCGTCTTCGATTTGAAGGGTCAAGGCCCTTCGGATCAAGGGCTATTGCACAGAGACCCTCCGAGAACTTTCCGGTTCTCGGGGGGTCTCTGTGCTTGTAAAAAGTCAGGCGGATGTCCTGACTTTTTGGTCGCGCCTTTGTCGTTCCATTGAATGTCGCTGCGCTCCGTTTTTGCATTACAGCCGATTTTGTGAATATTCTGTGAAGTCGGTTGACATTGAGAATGAGTGATGTATAATATGTTAGCAGACTAACAGTAAGGAGGCTAACAATGTATCGCTGTGACCATAACGAATGCTGCGGCCACTCGAATGACCGCGTCGGGGCGGAAATCGGTATGCTGCACAACCTGCTTCGGCGTCAGATGGCGTGCATGACAGAAAAAAGTGCCAATTCGGCCAATGTGACCGGCATGCAGGCGATGATCGTGCATCATCTGATCCTGCGCGAGAAGGAAGGCGATCTGTTTCAGAAGGATATCGAGAGCGCGTTCCAGATGCGCCGCTCGACCGCCACGGGAATTTTGCAGCTCATGGAGCAGCACGGTATCCTGCGCCGCGAGCCGGTCGCGCATGACGGACGGCTCAAGCGTCTGGTGCTGACCGACCGTGCGCGCGCGATGGACGAACGGATCACCGAGCGCATGGTGCAGATGGAGCAGATACTGCGCCGGGGCATCACAGAGGAGGAGCTGAACAACTGGTTTGCCGTCAGCGAGAAAATCCGCTCCAATCTGGAGCAGTACCAAGGAAATTTGTGCAGGGAGGGACAGAAAAAATGGTAAAACAGCTGCTGAAAAGCGTGCGTGAGTTCAAAAAGGATGCGCTTCTCACGCCGTTTTTCGTTGTGCTCGAGGTCGTCATGGAGGTGCTCATTCCATTTGTCATGGCGGAGCTCATCGACAAGGGCATCGACGCACAGAACATGAGCGCCATCGGGAAATACGGCTTTATCCTCGTGGCGTGTGCGATGCTCGCGCTCGTATTCGGCGCGGCGGCCGGCACCTATGCTGCGCGCGCTTCGACCGGTTTTGCGCGCAATCTCAGACACGATATGTACTATGCGGTGCAGGACTTTTCGTTCTCAAACATCGATAAGTTCTCCACCGGCTCTATCGTTACCCGTCTGACGACGGATGTCACGAACGTGCAGAACGCATTTCAGATGTGCACGCGCATCGCAGTGCGATGCCCGGTCATGCTGATCTTTGCTTTCGTCATGGCCGCAAAGATCAACAGAAACATGGCGCTCATCTTTGTTGCCGTGCTGCCGGTTCTTGCGATCGGTCTGGGCATTCTTATGAAGATGGTCGGCCCGGTATTCGAGCGTGTGTTCAAGATTTATGACCGTCTGAACACGGTCGTACAGGAAAACGTGCACGGTATCCGCGTGGTCAAGGCATATGTCCGCGAGGATCACGAGGCCGAGAAGTTTGAGAACGTCTCCGAGCTGCTGTACCGCACGTTTTCCAAGGCGCAGAAGACCCTCGCGTGCAATATGCCGCTCATGCAGTTCTGTATGTATGCGTGCATGCTGCTCATCTCGTGGTTCGGCGCGCGTCTGATCGTGAGCGGTTCGATGACGACCGGCGAGCTGACCAGCATGTTCTCCTATATCATGCAGATCCTGATGAGTCTGATGATGGTCGCGATGGTTTTCGTCATGATCACGATGGCGAAGGCGAGCGCAGAACGAGTTGCGGAGCTCTTGAGCGAAAAGCCTGATCTGCACAACCCGGCGCAACCGGTCTGTGAGGTCAAGGACGGCTCGATCGACTTTGATGCGGTCGATTTCAGCTACAAGGGCGACGAGCACAAGCTCGCGCTGCGAGATGTAAATCTGCATATCCGTTCCGGCCAGACCATCGGTATCCTTGGCGGCACCGGCTCGGCAAAGTCTACGCTGGTGCAGCTCATTCCGCGCCTGTACGATGTAACGCGCGGCTCGGTCAAGGTCGGCGGTGTGGATGTCCGCGACTACGACATCGAGACACTGCGCGACGAGGTCGCAATGGTCCTCCAGAAGAACGTCCTCTTCTCGGGCACGATCAAGGAAAATCTGCGCTGGGGCAATGAAAACGCCTCGGATGACGAGCTTGTGCGTGTATGCAGACTTGCTCAGGCGGACGAATTCATCCAGCAGATGCCGGATCAATACGACACACACATCGAGCAGGGCGGCAGCAACGTTTCGGGCGGCCAGAAGCAGCGTCTGTGCATCGCGCGCGCACTGCTGAAAAAGCCGAAGATCCTCATCCTCGATGACTCGACGAGCGCGGTCGATACCAAGACCGATGCGCTCATCCGAAGGGCATTCGCAGAGGAGATCCCGAACACCACCAAGATCATCATCGCGCAGCGCGTTTCCTCCGTGCAGGAGGCCGACCAGATCGTTATCCTTGACGGCGGCGCGGTGCAGGCGATCGGCACGCACGACGAGCTGCTCGCAGAAAATCAAATTTATCAGGAAATCTACAACCAGCAGAACAGAAAGGGCGGTGAGGAATAATGGCAGGACCTCAGATGCGCGGTCCCGGCGGCCGCAGGCCAATGGGCGGAAAACGCAGCAAAAATCCGAAAAAAACGCTGAACCGTCTGATGAAATATATCGGCAAGGGCTACAGCATTCAGTTCGGCGTGGTTCTGATCTGCATTGCGCTGTCGGCAGTCGCGAATGTTGCCGGTTCGATGTTCCTCAAGAGCCTGATCGACGATTATGTCGCGCCGCTGCTCCTGCAGGCGTCTCCCGTGTTCACGCAGCTTATCCATGCGCTGATGGGCATGGCGGTCATCTATTTCATTGGCATCGGTACGACCTTCCTTTATAACTGGCTGATGGTCGGTATTTCGCAGGGCGTACTCAAGCGCGTGCGCGACGATATGTTCGAGCACATGCAGACGCTGCCGATCCGTTATTTTGATACGCATACGCATGGCGACCTCATGAGCCACTTCACGAACGATACCGATACGCTCCAGCAGATGCTCAGTCAGTCGGTGCCGCAGATGTTCTCGTCCGCCATGACCATTATTTCCGTATTTATCGGCATGCTCGTCACGAACGTCTGGCTGACTCTGTTCGTGCTGCTCGGCATCGCGGTCATGCTCGTCGTGGTCAGGAGCATCGGCGGCAGGTCCGCGCGCTTCTTCCTTGCACAGCAGACCTCTCTCGGCAAGGTCAACGGCTATATCGAGGAGATGATAAACGGTCAGAAGGTCATCAAGGTGTTCTGCCACGAGGACAAGTGCAGGGAGCAGTTCGACACGCTGAATGATGAGCTGCGTCAGGCGGCCTGCAATGCAAACACCTTTGCGAACATCCTGATGCCGATCATGGGCAACATCGGTAATCTGCTGTATGTTCTGGTCGCGGTAGTCGGCGGCGCACTCGCACTGTCCGGTGTTGTCGGCGACAGCATCACCATCGGCGTGATCGCATCCTTCCTCCAGCTGACCAAATCGTTTACCATGCCGGTGACACAGATTTCGCAGCAGTTCAATTCGATCATCATGGCGCTCGCAGGCGCGGAGCGTATCTTTGAGCTGATGGACGAGGAACCGGAGGTCGACAACGGCTATGTAACGCTCGTCAATGCACGCTACGACCACGAAGGCAGCCTCGTCGAGACGACGGATAAAACCGGTATCTGGGCGTGGAAGCATCCGCATGAGGATGGTACGACGACCTACACGCAGCTGCGCGGCGATGTGCGCTTTTACGATGTGGACTTCGGCTATAATCCGGATAAGATCGTTCTGCACGATGTGACGCTGTACGCCGAGCCGGGGCAGAAGGTAGCCTTTGTCGGCGCGACCGGCGCGGGCAAGACCACAATCACCAACCTCATCAACCGCTTCTATGACATAGCAGACGGTAAAATCCGCTATGACGGCATCAATATCAACAAGATCAAAAAGTCCGATCTCCGTCGTTCGCTGGGCATCGTGCTTCAGGACACCAATCTGTTTACCGGCACGATCCGGGATAATATCCGCTACGGCAATCTTGATGCGACGGATGAGGAGATCGTCGCAGCGGCGCAGCTTGCCGGTGCGGACGATTTCATCCGCCGCCTGCCGGACGGCTATGATACACTCATCGGCGGTGACGGCGGCAGCCTGTCCCAGGGTCAGCGTCAGCTGCTCTCGATCGCCCGTGCTGCGGTCGCAGATCCTCCGGTCATGATCCTCGATGAGGCGACCAGCTCGATCGACACCCGTACCGAGGCGATTGTTCAGGCCGGCATGGATGGTCTGATGCACGGCAGAACGGTGTTCGTTATCGCGCATCGCCTGTCCACCGTGCAGAACGCAGATGTTATCATGGTGCTCGAGCTCGGCCATATCATCGAGCGCGGCAATCACGAGCAGCTTATCGAAGAGCACGGCAAATACTATCAGCTTTATACCGGTGCGTTTGAACTGGAATAACGTAAAACACCCTCCGAACATCTTTTTAGATGACGGAGGGTGTCTTTTTACAGCGGCACACAGAGCAGCCGCACGAGTGCGCAGAGCGCAAGTCCGAAGCAGGTCGGGAGCGCGATGGCGGCAAGCGTATATCGCACCGAGCGGGTCTCCCTGAAAACTGTAAGGCAGGTCGTCGAGCACGGCCAGTGGCAGATGGTGAACAGGAGTGTGCAAAGTGCGGTGCAGGCGGTCCAGCCGTTTGCAAGCAGAAGGGCGCGAAAAGAGAGCAGGTCGGAGACATCGGCAAGTGTGCCCCCGGAGAGATAACCGAGGACGATGAGCGGCATGACGAGCTCGTTTGCCGGGAAGCCGAGCAGAAAGGCCGCCAGAATGACTCCGTCCAGACCGAAGAAGCGCCCAAACGGATCGAGAAAGGCGGTCATGCTGCCGTACAGGGAGCTGCCGCTGACCGTGATGTTTGCGAGCAGCCAGATGAGCGCACCGGCAGGCGCCGCAACAATCATCGCGCGGCCGAGCACGAACACCGTGCGGTCGAGCACGCTGCGCACGATCACCCTGCCCGGCTGCGGCGCGCGGTAGGGCGGAAGCTCCAGCACGAACGAGGAGGGCAGACCGCGCAGAAAGAAGGCTGAGAGCAGCCGGGAGGCTGCAAGCGTAAGCAGGACGCTCCCGGCGATCACGCCGGTCAGCAGCAGTGCGCCGCCGGCTGATCCGGCATCGAAGAATACTGCGCACAGGAAAATCAGCAGGGGAAAGCGCCCGTTGCACGGTGCAAAGCTGTTGGTGAGGATGGCGATCAGACGCTCACGGGGTGAGTCGATGATGCGGCAGCCGGTTACGCCGCAGGCGTTGCAGCCGAACCCCATGCACATGCTTACGTGTGTTTTGTGCGCCAAAATAGAGATAGAGACCGGTCTCGCAATTTGATTTTGTCGAGAAAACTCGAACAGCACGGGATAAGTATCGAAAAACACGTTTTTGGGAACAAATTAAACGAGAGATACCGGGAGCGTAAAACAAAACACCGCATAATACAGCCTGAATGCTGTTGCTGCGGTGTTTTCAGTCTGCGGCAGAAGATCAGAACTCTACATGTGTTTCAGACGGGCTGCTCCAGTATTTCTGCCATTTGCTCCTGACGCCGGCGCCGGCCTGACGGGAAATGGAAATCTGCCGTCCGTCGAGCAGATACAGGCAGTTTTTTTCAAGACAGCGCACATATCGCAGATTGACGACCGAGGAAACGCTGCACTGCACGAACTGTTCGTGCGCGAGCAGGGTGGCGACCTCGGTTTTGAAGGAACTGCGGATCGTCGGTGTCTGGAGCACGCTGCCGTCTGCAAGCGTGTAGAGAATGGTACGGCTGTTCAGCTCGGCCGAGATGAGTTCATCAAACGATACCATGCGGACAGACGAGCCGACATGAATGGCGAACATACGCGCCTGCGGCCTGCGCGGAGAAAGATGAGTATTATCCAGAATTTCGAACAGCTTTTTGCGGTCGATCGGCTTCAGAAGATAGGAATAGGCATGCACATCGTAGGCGGACAGCGCAAAATCCGGACTTGCCGAGAGATATACGATGCGTCCCTGGTCGCCGCGTGCGCGCAGCTCGAGGCCGGTCTGAATGCCGTCGGGCTCCGGCATCACGACGTCTAGGATGAACAGATCGAAGCAAAAATCCTTGTGTTTGTCCAGAAAAGAGAGCAGAGCAGTACCGCTGCTGAAGCAATGCAGGCGGCAGAGACGGTCGGGGTGCTGCCGTTCGTATTCCTGAATAGCGAGCTGTGCGAGTTGAAGGGATAGGCTGTTATCATCACACAGGGCAATTTGCAGACTGGTCATACTTATCATACTTCCTTACTTGTGCTGTTTCCGGCTCAGAGAGTCTCTATTTATAGTATAGCATATTTTTGACAGAGTAGTGTCATTTTTTTCTGCTCCTGTGTCCAGTTTACAGAAAACATGGGGATTTCGACAGCTGAGGGGGTACACTCGCGGCGTGTTTCATGTCATATTTGCCGGGATTTCCGCTATGATGTGGTGAGGGAGGGATGACTGTGACGCAGAGGGAACGAAAGCTGCTGCTTGAAGCGCTCGAGTGCATTATCCTTGAGCGGTACAGGGAGGAAATATGACGGCGGAGGCAGGCTGCCGCGCGGCGCTGTATCTTCGTCTCAGCCGCGATGATACCGGCCGTGCCGGAGAGAGCGAGAGCATCGCCAATCAGCGCAGGCTGCTGCACGACTACGCCCTGAGGCAGGGCTGGCCGGTCGTGGCGGAATATGCAGATGACGGTGTTTCCGGGACGACCTTCGACAGGCCGCAGTTCCAGAAAATGCTGTGCGAAATCCCGCAGCGCGGCATCAATCTCATTCTCATCAAGGATCTGTCCCGTCTGGGGCGGGATTATCTGGAAACCGGACGCTATCTGGAACGCTATTTCCCGGAGCACGGTGTGCGCGTCGTTGCGGTGGGAGACGCGGTCGACACGGCGCACGAGGATATTTTCCTTCCGATGCGCAACTACATCAATGAGCTGTATGCCCGGGACACGAGCGGGAAAATCCGAGCAGCCTTACAGACGAAAATGAAGGACGGCCGCTTCATCGGTCATTATGCACCTTACGGCTACCGCCGCGACCCGCAGGAGCGCGGCAGGCTTGTGCCGGACCAAGCGGCAGCAGCAGTGGTGCGTCAGCTGTTTGCAGGGGCGGCCGGAGGCGCTGCTCCGTCGGTGCTTGCGGCGCGGCTGAATGCTCAGGGAGAAGCGCCGCCCTCGGTCTATCGCGGCAGTGCGCCGCGCGGCGAATGGACGGCCGGGACGGTGCGGCGTATCCTGCAAAACGAGGTGTACCTCGGCACGCTCATTCAGGGAAAAACACGAAAACCGTCCTTCAAATCGGGAAAAGTCCGTCGGACAGCACCGGAGGAGCAGTTTGTCGTACCGCATTGCCACGAGGCGCTCGTTTCGCAGGCGGTTTTTGAGCAGGTGCAGCAGCAGAGCCGCTCACGGCGCATTTCGCGCTCCGCTGGCTTCGTCAATGTGTTTACAGGCATCGCGTTCTGCGCGGACTGCGGACGGGCAATGAGCACGGTCGGCACGAGGCGGAAGGGAAGCCGCGCCGATCTTGCCTGCGGCGGCTACAAGCAGCACGGACGCCGCACCTGCACTCGGCACGGAACAAATTATGAAGCGCTCGAAGCGGCGGTTCTGGATGTGCTGCACAGGCATCTTGCGTTGACGGAACGCGAGAAATCCGAGCTCCGCAAGCGACTGATGCACAGCCTTTGCTCTCCGGAACGGGAGGACGCGCACGGCCTGCGGCGCAGTCTTTCACGCACGGAGGATACAATTGCGGCGCTCTACCTGGACCGTGCGACAGGCAGACTTGCGGAGGACAGCTTTTATGCCGCGCTGCATCGTCTGGAAGAACAGGCGGCTGCGCTGCGCCGGCGTCTGGATATGAGAGAAACGGAGCTGCCCGATGCAGCGCGTCTGGAGAGCGTGATCGATGAATGCTGCTGTCCGGAGCGGCTTACACGAGAGCTTGTCCGCGCTTTTGTGCGGCGCATAGAGGTCGAGGAGGGAACGGGGCGGGGAGCCGCCCGACGGCAGAATATTCGCATTTCCCTGCATTTCGAACAGAATGAGATTGCGAAAACGATTGCATATGAATAATTTCGGGTGAATACAGCTTGACAAATCAAAATGCAGAGGATTATTATTTACATAGAACTCTCCCGGAACCGACAGGGGAGAGCGCCTTTAGAAAGAGAGAAGGAGGCGTATCTCTGTTGCAGACAGATGCACAAAGACGCAAATATATTCAGATGACCGAGTCTCCGGTCGAGCCGCTGATCTGTAAAATGGCCGTCCCGACCATCATCAGCATGCTGATCACATCTATTTACAACATGGCCGACACTTTTTTTGTCGGGCGGCTCGGTACGAGCGCGACCGGCGCGGTCGGTGTCGTGTTTCCGCTCATGGCGCTTATCCAGGCGGTCGGCTTTTTCTTCGGACAGGGCTCGGGCAACTATATTTCCCGTCAGCTCGGCGCGCAGCACCGCGAGGAGGCCGAACGCATGGCGTCGACCGGCTTTTTCTCCGCACTCGGTGCCGGCTGCATCATTATGGCTCTGGGACTGCTGCTGCGGCATCCGCTCGCACATCTCCTCGGCGCAACGGACACTATTCTGCCCTATGCGCTCGACTATATGTGCATTATTCTGATCGGCGCACCGTATATGACCGCGTCGCTCGTGCTCAACAATCAGCTTCGCCTGCAGGGCAATGCGGTATATGCGATGATCGGGCTGGTCTCCGGCGGCGTGCTGAACATGGCTCTCGATCCGCTGTTCATCTTCGGACTTCATATGGGGATCCGCGGTGCGGCACTCGCGACCATTCTCAGCCAGCTCGTCGGCTTCTGCCTGCTCCTGTGCGGAGTTCGCCTGTCGGGCGGCATCCGTATCCGGCTGCGTCTGTTCTCGCCGTCAGCGGCGCGCTATGCTGATCTGTCGCGCGGCGGAATTCCGAGCCTGTGCCGGCAGGGCCTTGCATCGGTTGCCGTGACCTGCCTGAACACAGCGGCGCGGCCCTATGGCGATGCGGCGATCGCGGCGATGAGCATCGTCTCGCGCGTCAGCCAGTTCGCAGGCTCCGCGATGATCGGCTTCGGACAGGGTTTTCAGCCGGTCTGCGGGTTCAATTTCGGCGCGCATAAGTACGACCGCGTGACGCGGGGCTTTCACTTCTGCGTCAGATCCTCCTCGCTGATCCTGCTGGCGCTCGCAGTGCTCGGCTTTGCTTTTGCACCGCAGATCATTGCGGTATTCCGGGGCGACGATGCCGAGGTTATCCGCATCGGTGCGCTGACGTTGCGGTTGCAGTGCATCTCGTTCCCGATCACCGGATTTGTCGTTATGAGCAATATGCTGCTTCAGAACATTGCCATGACGCTGCGGGCAAGCATCGTTGCGGCGGCGCGGCAGGGATTGTTCTTCGTCCCGTTCGCGCTCATTCTGCCGCATTTCTTCGGTCTGACGGGCGTGCAGCTGTGTCAGGCGGCGAGCGACCTGTGCGCGTTCATCCTGTCGATATGCGTAACGGTTCCGGTCGTGCAGCGGCTCTCAGAAGGAAAAAATCCGCACGATGCCATATAAACAGCAAAAGAGCATGGAATTTTTTCCATGCTCTTTTGCTATGTATTTTTATACGAACAGCGTACCGAAGCCGTGAACGACAAAGGCGGCGAGCCATGCGATCACGCACTGTGCGATGACAACGAAAACCGCCCATTTGCCGCCAAGCTCGCGTTTGATCGAGGCGATCGCTGCGACGCAGGGTGTATACAGCAGGCAGAAAACCAGCAGGCTGGCTGCTGCGAGCGGCGTGAGGCAGGCGAGAATGTCAGAAGTCGAGCCGAACAGTACGGTCAGCGTGGAAACGACGCTCTCCTTGGCCATAAAGCCGGAGATGAGCGCGGTCGAAATGCGCCAGTCTCCGAAGCCCATCGGGCGGAAAACCGGTGCGATCACGCCTGCGATCATCGCGAGAATGCTCTGCGAGGAATCGGATACGATGGCAAAGCGCAGATCAAAGGTCTGAAGGAACCAGATGATGAGCGTTGCCAGAAAAATGACGGTAAACGCGCGCTGCAGGAAATCCTTCGCCTTGTCCCAGAGCAGCTGGCAGACGTTCTTCGCGCCCGGCAGACGGTAATTCGGCAGCTCCATGACAAAAGGAACCGCCTCGCCGCGGAACATCGTGCCGCGCAGGAGCAGCGCCATCAGCAGTCCCATGAGGATGCCGCCGAAGTAGAGCGCGGTCATGACGAGCGCACTGTATTTCGGGAAAAATGCGGCGGAGAAAAAGGCATAGATCGGCAGCTTGGCCGAGCAGCTCATGAACGGCGTGAGCAGGATGGTCATCTTGCGGTCACGTTCCGAGGTCAGTGTGCGGCTCGCCATGACGCCCGGAACCGTACAGCCGAAGCCGATGAGCATCGGTACGATGCTGCGTCCGGAAAGACCGATCTTGCGCAGCAGCTTGTCCATGACGAAAGCCACACGCGCCATGTAGCCGCTGTCCTCGAGCAGCGAGAGAAAGAAGAACAGCGTCACGATGATCGGCAGGAACTGGAGCACACTGCCTACGCCGCCCCATATACCGTCCATGACGAGCGAACGCAGCACATAGGGAGCGTTCCACGCGGTGAGCGCACTGTCCACAACGCCGCCGAGGGCGTTGATGCCCATGCTGAGCAGCGCGGACAGCAGCTTGCCGATCACACCGAAGGTGAGGAAGAACACGAGACCCATGATGCCGACGAAGCAGGGAATGGCGGTGTGCCTGCCGGTGAGCACCTTGTCAATGCGGACGCTGCGCAGGTGTTCGCGGCTCTCGTGCGGGCGGACAACGGTCTCATCGCATACCTTATCGATGAAGTCGAAGCGCATATGCGCGATAGCAGCGGCGCGGTCGAGGCCGCGCTCGGTCTCCATCTGCCTGACGATATGCTCGAGCGTTTCCTTCTCGTTCTCGTCAAGGTCGAGCTTTTCCAAAATCAGCGGATCACCCTCAGCGAGCTTTGCCGCCGCAAAACGGACAGGGAGACTTGCGCGCACAGCGTGATCCTCGATCAGGTGCATGATGGCGTGCAGGCAGCGGTGCACCGCGCCGCCGTCGTCGTTTGCATCGCAGTAGTCCATTTCGACCGGCTTTTCCTGATATTTCGCGACATGGAGCGCGTGTTCGATCAGCTCGTCGATGCCCTCATTCTTCGCCGCTGAGATCGGGATGACCGGAATGCCGAGCATTTCCTCCATGCGGTTGACCATAATGGAGCCGCCGTTTTCGCGTACCTCATCCATCATATTGAGTGCGAGCACCATCGGGATGTCTAGCTCCATCAGCTGCATGGTAAGGTACAGGTTGCGCTCGATATTGGTCGCGTCAACAATATTGATGATGCCGCGCGGATGCTCATCGAGCAGAAAGCTGCGCGTTACAAGCTCTTCGCTGGAATACGGCGACATGGAATAGATGCCGGGCAGGTCGGTGACGAGCGTACCGGATTTGCCGCGGATGCCGCCGTCCTTGCGGTCGACGGTGACGCCGGGGAAATTGCCGACGTGCTGGTTGGAGCCGGTCAGCTGATTGAACAGCGTAGTCTTGCCGCAGTTCTGATTGCCGGCGAGGGCAAAGGTCAGTGCAGTGCCTTCGGGCAGGGGATTTTCGGTCTGTTTTTCGTGGAAGCGGCCGCCCTCGCCCAGACCGGGATGCGGCACGGGCGCGCGCCGTTCAGGCGGCGTCAGCGGAACCGCGTCGCGGACGTTTTCGATCTCGATCTTTTCTGCGTCCGCCAGGCGCAGCGTGAGCTCGTAGCTGTGGATGCGCAGCTCCATCGGGTCGCCCATCGGAGCGAACTTGACCATCGTCACATCGCCGTGGGGAATAAGACCCATATCAAGAAAATGCTGCCGCAGTGCGCCTTCGCCGCCAACCGAGCGGATGGTTGCAGTCTTGCCGATGGGCAGGTCTTTGAGTGTCATACAGGTTACCTCTTTTTGTCATATCCGGGAATGCAGCGGCGCACATGCACCGCTGTCGAAAACAGTATAGCATTATCCCAAACGGACAGCAAGGAACAAAACGGAAAAAGACAGAAAAAATGTAAAAGGACATAAAAACCGCTCCATCCCGATGCAGGGAGGAGCGGTAAGGCTCAGTTGTTTTCCGCAGGGGCAGAGAAACGCGCGAGCAAACGGCTGAACAGCAGACAGAAAACGAGTGCGAACAGCACGCCGAATACGTTCTGAAGCAGACGCAGACCAAGCGCAGCCTTGAGTCCGTAGGCTTCTGCTGCGATGGCGAGCGCACCGAAGGTGTTGAACACAGCCTGCCAGCCGTATTTTGCGGACAGACCGACACCGATACCGCCGATCACGCCGATAAAGGCGTAAATGGAGGGCGGCAGCAGAAAATACAGGATGACGAAGCACAGCACGCCGGCAATATTGCCGAGCACACGGCGGCGCACCCGGTAGTGCATATCCTCGGCGGCCGGAAGGATGACCGACATGGCGGCGATGCCCGCCCACATGGCGCGGGGCAGACCGGCCAGCTCGGCGAGCAGTACGACGAGCGGCACGCAGAAAATCTGGCAGAGCTGCCAGCGCGAGCGCGGATGATGCAGGGAGAACGCGACGGGAATATCGCGGATGCGCAGCGGAATGCTGCGGCTGCGGTGCTTGCAGAGGAATACGGTGCAGACGAGCAGCGCACCGAAGGCGATGCCCGCCAGACGGAGCGTGAAATCGCGGCCGCTCACATCGTAGCCATAGAGCAGCAGATAGCCGAGTACGAGCGTGGACTGGTTGAACATGCGCGGCTCATGGCAGCCGAACAGGATCAGGAAGGCGATAGACGCGAGATTGATGAAAAAGCCGGGAAGCGGACCTGCGAGATGTGCGAGATGAGGCGCTGCCGCGGAGAGTACGAGGAATGATGCAAGCAGGGCGGTGGACTGCCCGATATGCAGGCAGAGATCGGCCGCGCGGAACACGAGCAGATACAGAAGCACGACAACGCCCACGATGCTGTTCGCACTGCCGAAGGCCATGCTGTAAAGCGTGACAAAGCAGAAGCAGAAGCTGACGGTAAGCGCGATCTTGAAAAGGTAGATGAGCGTGTGCAGCAGCCGGTCGTGCGGCGTTTCGCAGGCACGGATAAGGTTCTTTGAACCCGCCTGACCAAGCTGTAATTCCTGATAAAACGTCATGAAACGAAGTCCTTTCTAAAAAAGCTGTAATGAACAGTATACGACGAATGACGGCAGATTGCAATAAAAAAATGCGCAGGACGCGAAAAAAGTTCGGAGCCTTCGGACACAGCCTGTGAAAATGCAGATGATACACCTTACAAACACGCGGAAAACATGATATGATAAGGGAAAACGGTAAAAGGAGACGAGCATGGAATATCTTGCTTTGAATAACGGGGTGCGCATGCCGCTTGTCGGCTTCGGCACATGGACGCTGCGCGGTGAAACGGGAAAGCGCTGCATTCTGGACGCACTTGAAACAGGGTATCGTCTGCTCGATACCGCGCAGATGTATGAAAATGAGAATATTGTCGGCGCAGCGGTGCGCGAAAGCGGCCTGGCACGGCATGAGATCTTTCTGACGACCAAGCTGTTCGAGCCTTCGGCGAGCTATGAAAATGCGAAGCACGATATCGAAAAGTCGCTGTCAGCGCTCGGGACCGATTATATCGACCTACTGCTCATTCACGAGCCGTATGATACGTCGCTTGAAATGTACCGTGCGCTCTGTGAGGCGTATCGCGCGGGAACGGTGCGCGCAGTCGGCATTTCCAACTTCAACGCGCGGGAGTACCGCGCATTCTGCCGCTCGTGCGGTATCATTCCGGCGGTCAATCAGGTCGAAGCGCACGTTTACTATCCGCGTGAACCGCTGCGGCGCGCGCTCGTCGAGAACGGCACTGTCATGCAGGCATGGTCGCCGTTCACCGAAGGGAAACGCCGTATTTTTGAGGAGCCGGTGCTGAGGGAAATCGGGGCGCAGCACGGTAAAACAGCCGCGCAGACTGCACTGCGGTTTCTCGTGCAGCGCGGCATCGGCGTCATTCCGAAAACCATGCATCGCGAGCGTATGCAGGAAAATCTCAGCGTGTTTGATTTTGAGCTGTCAGATGAGGAGATAGAGCGGATCGGCACGCTTGCCGATGGACAATCCCTGTTCGGCTGGGACGAGGATTGAAAATTATCCTGCGAGAAAAAGCAGCCGCCCATGGGTCGCCTTGGCAGCACAACCGACACACTGATGGCCTCGCAGTTCAGCGCCGTGCCTGCTTTGCCGCACTTGCAGTCCGCACGATAGATACCAATTCTGCCATAAGAAAACCCCTCCTTCGGCTCGCTCGCAGCGTATCCGAAGGAGGGGTTGGTCATCTGTGGGGCGGCATTTGCTTTAAAGGAGTTCCTTTTTACAGTTTTTTATCCCTGCGCACCCAGCAGGGATTTCTTGGCCGCGTTGACGATGGCATCTACGCTCATTTTTGTAATGTCGTTTCGAACGATGATAAGGGGCATGATACTCGCCTCTGGTAATTTTATAAGCAGGTCGGTATAAATATACTGGACAGCTATCGGCGAGAGTGCTATAATGAAGGCAATCGCTTTTGACTGATAAAAAGGAAAAGCGCGCATGTCGGCGCAGCCGGCACCACAGGGGAAGAAGGGAAACAGCTTTGAAAATTATTGTTTGTATGAAACAGGTCCCTGCGGGCACAAAGGTCGATATTGATCCGGAAACCGGCGCGATGAAGCGCCTTTCGGGCGATACCCGCACCAATCCGTATGATCTGTTTGCACTGGAGACGGCGCTTCAGCTTCGCGAAAAACTGGGCGGCACGGTCACTGTGCTGACCATGGGCCCTCCGCAGACGGAGGAAATGATGCGCGACGCCTACACGATGGGAGCGGACGACGCGGTCATTCTGTCCGACCGCAAGTTTGCCGGAGCGGACGTTCTCGCGACTTCGTATGCACTCGCGCAGGGCATCACCGTGCTGGGCGGAGCGGATCTTATCATCTGCGGCCGGCAGACCACGGACGGCGACACCGCGCAGGTCGGCCCGGCGATCGCAGAGCATCTGACGCTGCCGCACGCAGCATGGGTCGCGGAGATCACCGGCGCGGACGAGAGCGCCATCCGTGTCCGTCAGGACCTTGTCAGCGTATCCCAGGAGTCGGAAATTCCGTACCCGTGCCTGATCACGGTCGACAAGGATATGTGTGTGCCGCGTCTGCCGTCCTACCTGCTCAAAAAGGAAACGGCGGCGCGTCCGGTGCGTGTGCTGACGTTTGAGGATCTGCCCGATCAAGATCTCAGCCGCTATGGCCTCATCGGCTCGCCGACGGCTGTCGTTCGCATGTTCGCGCCCCCCGAGCGCGAAAAGCAGGTTTATCTCGAGGGCGATGCGGCCGGAAAGACCGACGGCCTGTTCGCTATTCTGACCGGGAAAAAGATCATTTGAGGGGGCGCAGCATGGATTTTCTGAAGTTTGACGCTGCAAAGTGCACGCTTTGCGGCAAATGTATTGATAAATGTCCGTTCAGTGCGCTCAGCATCGAGGCGAAGGGGATTGCTGTGGGCGATGCCTGCCGCATGTGCGGCATGTGCGTGCGCAGCTGTCCGGAAGGCGCGATCCGCTTCGAGCAGCGCGCAAACACAGTGGACAAGAGCAAATGGAGCGATTTTCTGGTTTACGTCGAGCAGGAGCGCGGCGATATTCATCCGGTTGCATTCGAGCTGATCGGTGAGGCGCGAAAAATGGCGCGCAAGGTCGGTTACAAGGTGAACTGCGTGCTCGTCGGCGGCGAGGGCACGGCGGAGAACGCCAAAAAGCTGCTGCCGTACGGCGTGGACACGGTCTATGTCTATGAGCATCCGGGCTTTGAGGGCTTTCGTGCGGACTGCTGCGCGGATGCGGTCGCGGACTGCATTGCGGCAACAAAGCCAAGTTCGGTGCTCATCGGCGCAACAGCGCTCGGCCGCTCACTCGCGCCGCGTTTGTCCACCCGGTTCCATACCGGTCTGACTGCGGACTGTACGACACTCGACATCGAGCCGAGTACGGATATGGTTCAGATCCGCCCGGCGTTCGGCGGCAACATCATGGCGCAGATCGCCATCCGCCGCTCGCGCCCGCAGTTCGCGACCGTGCGCTACCGCGTCATGGACCGCGCAGAGCGCGTGCAGAATCCGACCGGCAGTGTGGTAAAGTGCACCGTGACCGATGACATGGCGCGCTCGCGCATCCGCATCCTGTCCTCTGAGGTCATAGAAAAGCAGAAGACCATCGACGAGGAGGATATTCTGGTCGTGGCGGGACGCGGCGTGCGCAGTGAAAAGGATGTTGCGATGTGCCGCCGTCTGGCGGAGGCGCTCGGCGGTCAGCTCGCGTTTACCCGCCCGATGGTCGAGAACGGCTACGGCGACCAGATGCACCAGATCGGCCTGTCCGGCCGCACGGTGCGCCCGCGGCTTATCATCACCTGCGGCGTTTCGGGCGCCATTCAGTTCACCTCCTGCATGAAGGACGCAGAATGCATCGTCGCCATCAACAGCGACCCGGAAGCGCAGATATTCAAGACTGCGCATTACTGTATCGTGGACGATCTGTATCAGGTCGTACCGCGTCTGACCGCGCTCGTGCAGAACAGAAAGGAGGACTGAGCCGTGCCGTATCCCTATAAGAAAATGACCGAGGAGGATTTTGCGTACATCCGCTCTGTCACCTCGGAGGACCGCGTGTGGGTCGGCGATGAGATCGCTCGCGAGTTTTACCGCGACGAAATGCCGGAATACGGCGTTTTCCCGCCCGAGCTTTATGTTGAGATCGAAAACCGCGACGAGGTTTCCGCCATCATGAAGTACGCCTATGAGAACAACATCCCTGTGGTATGCCGCGGCGCGGGCACCGGCCTTGCCGGCGGCGCGACCTGCAAATACGGCGGCATCATGCTCTCTGTCATGCGCATGAACCGTATTTTTCCGGTCGATCACAAAAACCAGACCATCACCTGCGAGCCGGGCGCGCTGCTGCTCGATGTACAGGCGGCTGCGGCGGCGGAGGGTCTGTTCTATCCGCCCGACCCGGGTGAAAAGACCGCCTCGATCGGCGGCAACGTCATCACGAACGCCGGCGGCATGAAGGCCGTGCGCTACGGCCTGACGCGTGATTTCGTGCGCTGCATCGAGGCGGTCCTGCCGGACGGTTCCATCATGAATTTTTCGTCCAACGTTGTTAAAAACACCACCGGCTACGATATCAAGGATCTGGTCATCGGCTCGGAGGGCACGCTGTGCATCCTGACGCAGGTTACGCTCAAGCTGCTGCCCGCGCCGACCTGCTCGTGCACACTCGTCATGCCGTTTGGCAGTCTGGAGGAGTGCGCGGACATGGTGCCCGAGGTGCTGGCGCTGCCGTTTGTCCCGACGGCGATCGAATTCCTCGAGCGCGAGCTGATCGACATCGTCGAGCGCAATCTCGGCAAGCTGCTGCCGGTCAGGCAGGGCGAGGCCGTGCTGATCGTCATGTACGACGCATCGAGCAGACAGGAGCTTGACAGCGCGGTGGAGGCCGCGGCAGAAGCGGCGCTTGCCCACGGCGCGATCGACTGCTGCATCGCGAACACCCCGGAGCGTGCGGCGTCCGTCTGGGCGGTGCGCGGCGGTATCCTGGAGGGCATGAAGGCCGACTCGGTCGCGCAGGAGGAGTGCGACGTCGTTGTTCCGCGTGCCTGCATCGCGGAATATGTCAAGGCGGCCAAGCGCATCGCGCTGTCGCACGGCATCCGCGTCGAGCCCTGCGGCCACTGCGGCGACGGCAACATCCATACCGAAATGCTGCGCGGTCCGGAGATGAGCGACGAGGAATGGAAGAGCGCAACGCACGCGAGCCTGACCGAGCTGTATGCGCTGTCGAAAAAGCTGGGCGGCCAGCTTTCCGGAGAGCACGGCATCGGCAACGGACGTCTGGAATTTCTCGAGGAGTTCGTCGGCGAGCGCATGATAAGGCTCTACAAATCCATCAAGCTGGCGTTTGATGACAGACTCATCCTCAACCCGGGCAAGGTCATTGAATTCAATAAATAAGGGCTAAAAGGGGAAAAAGAAACATGAACGAGAAAAAAACACTGCTCGTTGACAAAAGCAGGATGCCGCTTGCCATGGGCATCGCGTTTGTCGCATTCACCACGCAGTTCGGCGGCGGCTTTGCCTCCGGCGCGCAGATCTACCAGTATTTCATCAATTACGGTATCTGGTGCCTCATCCTTCCGGCGCTGACGCAGGGTCTGTACGCGCTGTTCTTCTGGTACGGCATGCGCTATGCCTATAAGCACAAAACCTATGACTACCGCAGCTTTTCCAACAGCCTGTACGGCAGGACCCGCCCGATCATGAGCAATCTGTATGAGATCTGCTACCTTATCATGATCGGCACGGCTTCTGCGGCGGCGTTTGCGACCGGCGGCTCGACCATTCAGACGCTCTCCGGTCTGCCGTACTGGCTGTGCACGCTCATCGTCGGCGCGTTTATCTTTGTCATCGCGCTGTACGGCACCTCGATGGTCCGCAAATGCGCATCCACGCTAAGCGTGCTCATTCTGATCGGTCTGGTGCTCGTTCTCGTGCCGAACATCATTGCTCAGTGGCCGGCGATTGCGGATGCCATCGGCCGTCTGGCCGGCGGCGAGATGCCGACCATCTCCAAAGCGAACGGCTCGTTCGGTTCGGCGCTCTGGATGGCGGTGCTGTATTTCTTTTTCCAGCTCGCGTCGGTCTCGGTCATGTATCAGCACATGGAGCCGGTCACGGACGTCAAGCAGATCAACCGCGCGGCCATCGGCATGTTTGTCTGCAACTTCGCAGCGATGGAGCTTTCCATCATCGGCCTGCTGGCGGTTGCCTATGTGGCAGATCTTGCAACGGCTTCCGTCCCGATGCTCGTTCTGGTGCAGAACGGCGTGGGCGCAGGCGTGCTGACCCCGATCATCTCCATCTTGATCATCCTCGGTTCGATTTCGACTGCGGTCAACATGATCTCCGGCATCGTTACGCGCTGCGTCAATGCTGTTGAGCGCGACCGCAAAAACGATGCAGAGCGCATGAAGGGACATCTGGCGCGCAACGCCGTATTCACTCTGATCTTCACCTTTATCGCGTTCGCTATCGCGCAGTTCGGTCTGATGGCAGTGGTCAAGCAGGGCTATGCATATCTCGGCTATGCGGCGCTCATCACGCTGTTTATCCCGTTCGTGCTGCACGCGATCATCACGCGGGGCAGGGAAATCTGAATATCGTCTTCAACAGGATCGGAAGCCTCATCCGGTCCTGTTTTTTTGCGCACGCAGCGTGCGCAGGCACATGCTTAGGCTCTGCTTGCCGCAGGCGCCGGCGCGGCAGAACGCATGATCCAGCTGAAGCGCGATGCGCGGCAGATAGCCGGCGTCCTCGAGCAGGGTGAAGAGCGGGAAAAAGATCGCCATAGGCGGCAGCATGACCGAAACGACGGTCGCGAGCACGCGCCACACGCCGTCGGTGAGCAGGGAGACCGCGCCGGGCGGCAGGCTGAGCGCGGTGAGCACACGCCTGAGCGGCGCTTCGAGCCCGAGCAGAAATCCGGAAAGCATGGCGCTGACGGTGTTCGCGCCAGAGAGCGTCAGCCAGAAAACGATCGCGAGCAGCAGAAGCATGAGGGGAATGCCGAAGCGGCGGCTGAGCACAACACGGTCGATGGCACGATCGCGGGCGTGCGGATCGTCCGGTGCGGTGACGCAGGTCATAGTGATCTCCTCGGCGCGCAGCACCGCGGCGGCGGTCAGAATATCGTCAAGCTCGTCGCGCGTCTGTCCCTTGTGCGGCTCAGCATACAGACCGCACCGGATGTCCGCGGGGTATCGGATGGGCGGCTCGGAGCAGGGAGGAAGCGTTCCGCTCAACACGCCTCGAAGCGTGTTTTTCAGCTCGTTCAGTCCCTTTTTTGACCGTGCGGCACAGGGCACGACCGGAATGCCAAGCTCACGCGAAAGCGCCGCTGTGTCGATGCGGATATGCTTCTTTCGCGCCTCATCCATCAGATTCAGGCAGAGAACGGCGTGCGGCTGCACCTCGAGCACCTGCAGGACCAGAACAAGGCTGCGCTGGAGGCAGGCGGCGTCTGCGACAAGAATGACGGCCTGCGCACCGCCGCAGGTCAGAAATTCGCGAGCGAGCGCTTCCTCCTGTGAACGCGCGTGCAGCGAATAAGTACCCGGAAGGTCGATGAGCGTGATATCTTCGCCTGTGATACGCCCCTCCGCGAGCGAGACCGTCTTTCCGCTCCAGTTGCCCGTGTGCTGTCGTCCGCCGGTCAGCGCGTTGAAGACCGTGGACTTTCCGACGTTCGGATTACCCATCAGCGCGACCGCAGAGCCTGCATCCTTCATGGCAGCACCTCGATGCGCTCTGCATCGTTCCGCCGCAGGGCGATGACCGTGCCGCGGACAAGGTATGCGGCAGATGCACCGTCCGACACGCGGTGCAGGCAGGTAATGCGCGTCCCGGCAATAAAACCGAGCTCGCGCAGCCTTCGACGCATGCCGCCTGAGAGGCGGAGCGCAGCGATACGCGCCGAACGGTTTTCGGGGAGCTGCGCCAGCGTGAGAACAGCATTTTGTTGCATAGAATCAGTCCAGTATTGTAGATTTGACCGCCCGGGCGGTCATTTCAGCCTATGCAGCAGCAGGATCACCGGTTACAGCAGAGAATAACAAAGGCACGCCGTGGGCGTGCCTTAAATGTTTGTATTCAGCTGATACGCGAGATGCAGACGGTCGCGGCGCGGATCTCCTTTTCGCATTCACGAATGCACTTCGGGCGTTTTTCGTACTGAAGCGACTGATTGTCGCGCACGATCAGCTGACGCAGTGCGTCCGTGACGAACTTTGCTTCATCCTCGGAGAGCGTGAACTCGGGCGCGAGACCGTATTCGTACTGGTCGAGACGGTGGAGCAGATCGCGCGTTACGCGCTCCTCCTCGCTCTTCGGCTCGGTCTTGTCCTCGCTCAGCATGACTGCGAACGATTCGACGCCGAACGGCTGCGCGTAGAGGCCGATTGCCGTGCGCATGACGGAAATATCGTTTGGTTTGAGCTGTTTCATGATGTTCCTCTTATTCCGCGCTCGAAAGCATGAGCTTGATGCGGTTCTCCTGGTTGATCTTGGATGCACCGGGATCGTAGTCTACCGCGACAATGTTCGCCTGAGGGTAGACCTCGCGGATTTTGCGGATCATGCCCTTGCCGGCAATGTGATTGGGCAGACAGCCGAACGGCTGGGTGCAGACGATATTGGTAACGCCCTCGCTGATAAGCTCGACCATTTCCGCCGGCAGCAGCCAGCCCTCGCCCATCTTTACGCCCTGACCGATGATAGCGTGCGACTTCCTGCGCACTTCGTCAAAGGCCATCGGCGGACGAAAATGGCCGTCTTTCTTCATCATCTTGATGATGTCAGTCTGCTTGGAGAGCACAAACTGATAGACCATTTTGTAGATCATCGCGGTTTTGGCATTGCGGCTGTACAGATCGTGGTCGATGACCGAGTTGTAGATGCAGTACAGACAGAAATCCATCAGGCCGGGCAGGACGGGCTCACAGCCCTCGGAGAGCAGGAACTCCTCCAGACGGTTGTTGCCGAGGGGAGAGAACTTGACGTAGATCTCACCGACGATGCCGACGAGCTTCTTTTTCTGCGTCCTGTCGAGACGAACCTTGCCGAAAACATCGAGAACGAACTGGAACAGATGCTTGACCTCGCCGTAGCGTATGACGCGCTCGCCGGTAAAGCGTTTTGTAACGGCGTCCATGCAGATCTCGATGGCCTTGTCGGTCGAACCGGCGACGACCTCATAGGGGCGGCACTGGTTCGCGACCATCATGATAAGGTCGCCGATGAGCAGGGCGTAGGCGACCTGCATGAGCATGGTCTTGGTCAGCTTGAAGCCGGGGTTGCTCTCAAGGCCGGAAAAGTTCAGAGAAATAACCGGAATGAAGCCGTAGCCGTTCTTTTCGAGCGCCTTGCGAAGCAGGTGGATATAGTTGGATGCCCGGCAGCCGCCGCCGGTCTGCGGCAGGATGAGCGCGATCTTATGCACATCGTACCTGCCGGACTGGATGGCGTCCATCAGCTGACCGATGACGAGCAGTGCGGGGTAACAGGTGTCGTTATGTACATTGCGCAGACCCTGCTCGGCAATGTTCGGGCCTTCGGTATGCAGCAGCTCCATCTTGTAGCCGTAGTTGCGCATCAAGCGGCAGATGAGACCGAGCTGGACCGGGAGCATATTGGGCACGAGAATGGTGTAATCGCGCCGCATCTCCTCGGTAAACTGCGGATAATTATAGGTTTTAGGCGTTGTGTTCTGCAAGTTTTCTGCCCTCCTCTACGGCAGCCAGCATGCTCCGGATGCGGATCTTTGCCGCGCCGAGGTTGCTGATCTCATCGATTTTAAGCTGTGTATAGATCTTGCCGCCGTTTTCGCAGATGGCGCGCATTTCATCGGTCGTGATCGCGTCGATGCCGCAGCCGAACGATACAAGCTGGATGAGCTGCGCGTTTTCCTTCTGGGTGACGTATTTCGCCGCGCCGTACATGCGCGAGTGGTAGGTCCACTGATTGAGAACGTGTACCTCGGGCGCGTCGGTCAGCTGCCATACCGCGTCCTCGGAAACAATGACAAGTCCGAACGACGAGATGAGCTGATCGATGCCGTGGTTGATCTCGGGGTCAACGTGATACGGACGGCCTGCGATGACCGCGACGTCAAGACCGTGCTCGTCGGCGTAGCGGATGGCCTTCTGACCCTCCAGACGGACGGCGGTGCAGTATTCCTGCTGCGCCTGATAGGCGGCATCGGCTGCCTCGAGCACCTTTTTCTTTTTGAGCTGCGGATATTTCTTACAGAAATAGCTGACTGCGTGCTTGCGGAAGCGCTTAGGGTCTGCAAGCTCAAAATACGGCATCATGAAATCGAAGTCCGTGAGCGCGGAGACGTTGGCCTTGAGCAGCTCAGGGTAGTAGGCGACAACCGGGCAGTTGTAGCAGTTGGACGCGCGGCCCTCGTCGAGATTGTAGGTCATGCAGGGGTAGAAGATCGCGTCCACGCCCTTCTCAAGCAGATTTTCGATGTGACCGTGCATGAGCTTGGCCGGGTAGCAGACCGTATCCGACGGAATGGAATGCTGCCCCTTCATATACATATCGCGGGTGGAGACATCGGAAATCACCGTTTCGAAGCCGAGCGTGCGCAGGAACTTTGTCCAGAACGGCAGCAGCTCGAAGTAGTTGAGGCCGAACGGCAGACCGATGGTCGCGATCGGGTTCGGGTTGCCGGACGGCTCGCCGTAGCTGCGGAGCTTTTCGAGCTTCCATTTATAGAGATTGGGCAGGTCGGCCTTTTTCGTGCCGCCGAGCGGACGCTCGCAGCGGTTGCCCGAAATGAAGCGGCGGCCGCCGCCGAAGTTGTTGATGGTGAGGTTGCAGTGGTTTTCGCACAGACCGCAGCGCGTGGAGCGGACATTGTGCTCGAAGCCTGCCAGCACATCCGTGCCGACGAGCGTCGTGGTCTCGCGGCGGTTGTCCTTGGCGTGCAGCGCCGCGCCATAAGCGCCCATGAGGCCGGAAATGGCCGGACGGGTGACGTTGCGGCCGATCTCCTGCTCGAACGAGCGCAGTATGGCATCGTTGAGGAAGGTGCCGCCCTGTACGACGATGTGCCTGCCGAGGTCATCGGGCGAATGGGCACGGATGACCTTGTAGAGCGCGTTCTTGACGACTGACACGGACAGACCGGCCGAGATCGCGTCGATTCCGGCGCCGTCCTTCTGCGCCTGCTTGACCGAGGAGTTCATAAACACGGTGCAGCGCGAGCCGAGGTCGATCGGATGCTTCGCAAACAGGCCGAGCTTGCAGAATTCCTCGATGGAGTAGCCCATCGAGCGCGCGAACGTCTCGATAAACGAGCCGCAGCCGGACGAGCAGGCCTCGTTCAGCGAAATGTTGTCGATGCATTTGTTGCGGATCTTGAAGCATTTGATGTCCTGACCGCCGATGTCGATGATGAAATCGACGTCGGGGTTAAAATGGCGTGCCGCGCGGAAATGCGCGACCGTCTCGACCAGACCGAAATCCACGCCGAAGGCGTTCTGGATGAGCGCTTCGCCGTAGCCCGTGACGGCGGAGGAAACGATATGTACGCGGTCGCCGCACAGGTCGTAGAGCTTTGTCAGCTGCTCGCGGATAACGTCCGCCGGGTTGCCCTTGTTGGACTGGTAGTGGTGGAACAGGATCTGGTCGTCCTCGCCGATGAGCACGAGCTTGGTCGTGGTCGAGCCGCAGTCGATGCCGAGATAGGCGTCGCCCTCGTAAACGGTAACGTTCTGGGTCATGACGTCATGCGAGCTGTGCCGCGATTTGAACTCCTCATACTGCTGCTCGGACTCGAACAGCGGCGGCAGATAGTTCGCAACGACCGGCGCGCCGGCGGCCTTTTCGAGTGCATCGAGCAGGGAGGACACGGTGTAGGTCTTAGAGGTGGTGCCTGCATACTCCGCTGCGCCGGCCGCGATGGCATACGGCGCGAGGGCAGGGAAGTGTGCGTGCTCATCATCCAGACCGAGCGTCTCCTGAAAGCGCTTCTGGAGACCCTTGAAGAAGAACAGCGGGCCGCCGAGGAACAGCACATCGCCCTTGACCTCGCGGCCCTGTGCGAGGCCAGCGATGGTCTGGTTGACGACCGCCTGAAAAATCGAGGCTGCGACATCCTCCTTGCGTGCGCCCTCGTTGAGCAGCGGCTGGATGTCCGACTTGGCGAACACGCCGCAGCGCGAAGCGATGGTGTAGATGCGCTCCGCGCCCTGCGCGAGATGGTCAAGCTCGGACGGGGTAACGTCGAGCAGTACCGCCATCTGGTCGATGAACGCGCCGGTGCCGCCGGCGCAGGTGCCGTTCATGCGCTGCTCGATGCCGTTGTCGAAGTAGATGATCTTCGCGTCCTCGCCGCCCAGCTCGATGGCCACGTCGGTTTTCGGGATGAAGGTTTCGACGGCGGTCTTGCTGGCGATGACCTCCTGCACGAACTCGATGCCCAGCCATTGGGCCAGAAGCAGGCCGCCCGATCCGGTGATGGCGATGGTCATGCGCTTGTCGCCGAAGTCGCGCGCGGCTTCGGACAGCACCTCGACGATGGTGGCGCGCACGTCCGCGTGATGACGACGGTACACCGCGTAGCGGATCTGGTCCGCATCATCCAAGATGGCAAGCTTGACCGTGGTGGATCCCACGTCGATGCCGATATGCAGGTTCTCGTTCTGGTTGTTCTCGCTCATGTTCCGCCTTATTCCTTACAGTCGAATGGGGTCGCCGGGTTTGATGAAGAACAGGCGCATGGCCACAAGGGCCATCTCCTGCGAGCTTTCCTTCATGCCCGTTTCGATCCAATGGGTGATTACCCCTAGATACGCGCTGGCGTAGAACGCCACATAATATTGCACGAACGGCGAGGGGTCGTTGCGGTAGCGCTCGTGCAGGATGGTTTGGATGATCTCGGTGCACACGGCGTCGCGCACGCGCGGGCCGAAGCTCGGGTCGCCTTTCGGGCCCATGATCGCGTGCAGGAAGTCGCCCTGTTCGCGCAGGTAGTCGAACAGATTCACCAGAAACGGCATGGGCTTTTTGTTCACGCGATAGCGCAGCACGTCCTTTAGGCTGAGCCGCTGCATGCATGACTGGAGGTTTTCCAAGTCGTCCATGATGTCGTCCTCAAGGGCGGCGAGCAGGCCCTCCATGTCGCCGAAGTTGTTGTACAGCGTGCCGCGGTTAAGATCCGCGCGGGCGCACAGGTCGCTGGCGCTGAAGTTGGTCAGGCCGCGCTCTTCGATCAGCTCCACGAGCGCATCGCGCAGCGCGCGCTTCGAACGCGTGATGCGCCGATCTTCGACGGCGAGCTGCGTATCCGCAGACGCTATCGCCGAGTTCGAAGCGGAGCTTCGTTGCGTGGACATATACCCCCCTTCCTTGCGTAGACAGGCTGCGAACACGCGATGACCGGACGATAACGACCTCGCGACGCAGCTTGCTGCGTTTTGCGTTTTGAACAACCCGGGCAATAATGGACAAGTTGTTCAATAGCGTTATTTTACCGACCAGACAAATGGGAATCAACGAACGCAACGCGCCTGCAAACGAGTCCCGCAACCTCTACATATCTATAGGCGAGCGGTATGGTTTTCGGTGCCGCGATGCCGGTGACGGCCGCCCTGCCACCGTTCACCCCTGTTCTACACCATAGCCGACCGGGT
>OLQV01000789.1_pt1 | contig 26409 bp, 19 predicted proteins | sample 1672371 | NCBI WGS metagenome assembly OLQV01 (sample SAMEA3136676, study PRJEB25190) | human gut metagenome
AATGTCCTTCAGTATTTCTGCACCGATGATGGTGTGTTTTTTTATCAGATTATACTCGTCTTCTGTAAGCCTGGAGGGCTTGTTTAAGATCAGATCCGGAATACCAATTTTTCCAATATCGTGAAGGTAAGCGGCATGCTTTAACTGCTGGATTTCCTCTGAAGACCATCCAAGCTCGGCTGCAATAAGTGCGGCATATTCTGCAACCCGGTAGGAATGTCCGCGGGAGTACTCGTCCTTGGCCTCGATAGTGGTGGACAAAGTCTGCATCATTTGCAGAGAAAGGATCTCTGTCTGCTTCTGTTTGCGTTCCAGTTCCTGTTGCTGGCGCTCATTCTCTATACGCTGGATGCTTCGAAGAGTCCGGACAATGTTGACAAACAGCAGAATGAGCATTCCAATGCCGATAAAAAGACCGGACAGGGATGTGACAAAATATACAGAGACGCATTCAGCTGCAACGCAAAGCAAAACGAGCAAATGAGTCAGGAGCAGAAGATGGTCTGAGGCTTTTTTTCTGTGGCGGATGTAGAGGCAGAGATGGATAAACACCATCAGGAATGTACCTATCAGTATGATCTGTCCCAGGGGGAGGGTTTCAATGTAGTCTGCAATATTTGCTATGGCCAGAATAGAGCAGACTGTAAAATCCAGTAGGGAGATTCCGATTACAATATGATAAAGTCTGCGGTGAAGCCCATTCTGTACATTGTCTGCATAAAGCAGAAGGGGAATCGGTCCAAGAAGGATCATAACGAAGCATAAGGAAGCCAGGGCAGATGAGTTTGGAATCAGCAGCTGGCGGATCTTGGACTCACCCAGCATCCAGGTTGCTCCCATTATCATGCACCAGCCAAGATATTCCATGTCAAAGCTTGTGTGGTACACAAAACCAAGGGTAAGGCTGAAAAGAATGGTGGTCAGTCCTGCAAACAGGGTGAAAAATGCGATGTAAGTGGCCTGTCCGTAATGGTTAAAGATCAGCTGCCAGATGTCAGCTTTATCTCCGCAGAAAATCTGGTTCACAACACCGGAATAGTTGGAGGTGTAGGTGGTCAGTTCAATGCGGAGCTCCTTTCCGGCATCTTCATGGGAGGTGGAGCAGAAAATGAAACGGCTGGCGGAATTTTTCCCAATCAGACGGGTTTTACTAGTGCTGTACTGCTCTCTTAAGGTGCCGTCTATGTAGATGTTTATGTCCTGCAAGGAGGAACGAATCGCTATAGATGAGGCATCAAAATCTGCCGGAAGGGTAGATGTGATGACCATGGTTTCGCCTGCGGGAACATCATAGGAACCGGGAACTGTGATTTCTTCAGTGGTGCCGTCAGATTTTTCCCAGGTAAAGGTTCCGGGATAGAGGAGGGACGGAGAGTTTTCGCTGACAGTTCTTTCATCAACACCGAAAAACTGCATGAAAATGAACCATCCAAGAATGGCGAGCATCAGAAAATAGAAAATGTATCTTGGTCCCTGGCGGGCAGGGAATTTCTCCTTGGTCATGGTAATTCTCCTTGTATGTGAGTGGTGTTAAATTTTTGTGGTTGTTAATTGTATTATACTATATGCGAAGAGATTCATCAAAACATTATTATTCATAATGGTTGGAAAATTTATATGGAAGGTATTTTTTAAAATCTTTCACAAATCTGACCGTTTCGGTATACGAAATTCTAATAAAGTGGTATAGTTAATCTAAATAAGCTTTACAAAAATATGTGGCGTTTGGGCTGAGTTGAGAAAAATTGTGTCAGAAAACATATGAAGTACGGGGGAAAATATGGATATTTTAGTTGTGATTGATATGCAGAATGATTTTATTGACGGAGCGCTTGGAACATCGGAGGCGGAAGCGATTGTGCCTAATGTGGTGGACAGAGTGAAGAATTTCAATGGTCTTGTGCTGGCGACCAGGGATACTCACAGCGGGGATTATCTGCAGACCCAGGAGGGCAGAATGCTTCCTGTAGAGCACTGCATCCGCGGCACCTACGGCTGGGAGATCCGGGAGGAGATCGCAGAGCTTCTGGAGTCCGGACCCATTGACAAGCCAACCTTTGGCAGCGAAACCCTGGGAAAAGTTCTGAAAGAATTTAATAAATCAGAGACCATTGACAGCATTACACTGGTCGGGCTTTGCACAGATATCTGCGTGATTTCCAACGCTATGCTGCTGAAAGCATTTTTGCCGGAGGTACCGATCATGGTAGATTCTCTTTGCTGCGCCGGAGTGACGCCGGAGAGCCATGAGCGGGCGCTGGAAGCGATGAAAGCCTGCCAGATAGAGGTCCTTTAGGGAGTCATGAGAAAACAAAATTTGGAAGTGGTTGCTTAAAAAAATGCCGCAAAGTCACGGAAAGTGGTGATTTTGTGGCATTTTTATTTTTCTGTGTCAAAAGAAAACTTATTTTCTCATATTTCCATCAAAATCACATGATACTATATTAAAGTAAATTGTGGCTTCTGTCTGATAGGAAACCGCAACGATTTACAGAGCATTGAAGCCTGTTTGAAATACAGAAAGCCTTTTTCAAACACGTTCTAGCGACAGGCTTTAAGAGAGAGGAAAGAGCCGTGAAAAAAATAGAGATTCTTGTTGTAGAGGATGAACCGAAATTAGCACAGACGATTTCTGACTTTCTGAGGATTCAGAACTATGAAGTAGAGACAGCACTGACCGGGAACAAAGCCCTGGAATATTTTTGCCAGAATAAGCAGAAGGTGGATCTGATCCTTCTGGATCTTATGCTGCCGGATATTTCCGGATATACCGTATTGAAAGAGATCAGGAAAATATCGGAGGTTCCGGTTATTATTTTGTCTGCAAGGTCGGCAGTGGCAGACCAGATGAGCGGATTTGAGAAAGGTGCGGATGATTATATCACCAAGCCCTTTACTCTGGCGCTTGTGAAAATGCACATTGAGGCGGTGCTGAAGCGTGCCGGGAAGCTGCGGACTATGGTGGAATACAACGATCTGCAGGCAGATGTAAATGCACAGCTTTTATTTTACAAAGAGCAGCATATCCCCACCACCAGGAAGGAATTTGATCTGATGGTTTACTTCATGGAGCATCCGGGAATTGTTCTGCCCAGAGATACCATATTGAATGCGGTGTGGGAATACGATTATACAGGTGATGTGCGGACCATTGATACTCTGGTGAAGCAGCTGCGGAAAAAACTTGGAGAAGGCTGCAATTATATCCGGACTGTTTACGGCGTGGGCTACATCTTCGGGGAGGACATCCATGAAAATTAAAAAAGATTTCTGGAGAAATGGGAAAGCACTGTGGATTCAGATTATTGCCTTTGCGGTGGCAGTCATGCTGTATAGCGTGTGCTGTTATCCCATATATACTTCATCAAAGGCCAGAATCATGCGTCAGCTGTATGAAGATATCCATGACATGGATCTTGAGGAACTTAGCGAGGACGACGAAGAAACACTTGGTGATTATCAGAAAGAAAAATTTGAGACTATAATTGCGAATGAAAATTATGAGCAGATTTATACGTCCAGATCATCTCTGAAGACCACGCATGCTCGTAAGTACATAGAAAACAAAATTGCCCAGTACACAGAAGAAGGAACCCTGGAACAGCGTCGCATGGAATCCCGGCATATTCTGATGTTTCGTGGGAAGATTATACAGGATGGACATACATTCTATGTATACCTGCGGAAAGATGTTCAGTCAGTTCTGGAAGTGATTGAGGGAACCAGATTATATCTGGCGGTTGTTTTGCTTCTGATGGTGGGATTAAGCTATTTCCTAGAAAAAATGAGTAAAGCAAGTACCGAGAAAAAAGCAAAGCAGTCTGACTATCAGCTTCTGGAAAGCCAGAGAGAATTTGTGGCGAATATTTCCCATGAATTAAAAACACCTCTTGCAGTAGTGTCCAGCCAGGTGGAAATGCTGGAAATCGCAGGAGATAAGATTGATCGTTCCTACTATTATTCTTCCATTCACGAGGAGCTGGACAAAATGTCCAGAATGGTAGGAGAACTCCTTGATTTTTCCATGTTGGACAATCAGATGAGTTCCATGGAAATGAGCCGTGTAAATGTATCAGAAATGATAGAATATCTGCTTCTTCGATATGATGCTATGTTCCGCAAAAACGAGATCAAAGTGGAACAGGAAATCGAAAAGAACTGTTTCGCATACGGAAACCGCATGTATCTGGAAAGAGCAGTAAACAATTATCTGATGAATGCGTTTCAGCACACAGAGCAGGGAAAGCGGATCCGGATTACTCTGAAGAAAGAGAAAAAGCAGATACGTATGGAAGTCTACAACGATGGAGCGCAGATTAAAGAAGAGCAGATGGAGCATATCTGGGACAGCTTTTACACAACTTCCCAGAAGAAGAAACCAGTCACATCTGAGAATGAAGTACGTAACATTGGTCTTGGACTTTTTGTGGTCCGAAAGATTGTGGATAAACATAAAGGAAGCTGCGGAGCTAAAAATATGGAGAACGGAGTGCTGTTCTGGCTTCAGCTTCCGGAAATCAGGGATTTGGGAAAATGAGAAAGTGGAATAAAAAAACAAAAATTGCAGTATTTATTATATTTTTAATTTTAGCTGTGCTGTTTGCCGCTCTATGCTGGAAAAAACGCCGTGGAATCTATAATACATATATGAAGCTTACTGGTCAGGAGATTCCGTATTCTGTTCAGGAAAAAAGAAGGAAAAAATATGGATATTATGACCAGGAATTGAATGCTTCCATGAATCTGGAGAATCCGGTTTACATAACTGAGAATGACGGTTCTGCAAATGAGATCGAAACAGACATTCCAAAAGAAACCACACGTATAGCATCCTCTTATGAAATCGACCAGCAGCTGCAGGCCGAGCTGGAGAATGGATACAGCTGGGAGGAGCCTATGGTGATCCAGAATCCTTATCAGGTTTCTCCATTGACAGCGGTGATTATTTTCGACACAAAAGAAGAGTGTGCGGTGCGTTTTACGGTCAAGGGAAAAACGGAAGCCGCAGATATCAGTGGAGAAGTGGAAGCTGCTGTTTCACACAGAATCCCGGTGATCGGTCTTTACCCGGCAATGGAAAATACAGTTGTTCTGGAGCTTCTGGATAAATCAGGCAAGGTTACAGATTCCCAGGAAATCACTATTACAACGGATGAACTTCCGGATAAACTGGATGATGCTGTGAAACCGGTGAAAACAAGCGGTGAATCTGCATTTGAACTGACTATGGTATATGGACAGCGGACAACCTTCCCATTTGCTTATGACTGTATGGGAGATATCCGTTGGTACATGAGCGGAGAATTTACTTCTGGAATTTATATGCTGTCAAATAGCAGGATGATAGTTGCCTCCAATGAAGCTTTTATGCCATCCCAGGCCAAACCGCAGACAACCAATCTCTATGAGATGGATTATCTGGGACGCGCCTACACCATGTACTATGTGGCGGGTGGAAATCACCATGAAGTAATCGAAAAAGAGCCGGATGGAAATCTTCTGGTCCTGACCAGTTCCCTGGAAGGACACATTGAGGACAAAATCCAGGAAATTGACAGACAGACCGGAGAAGTTGTAAATGAACTGATAATGGAAGATATTTTTGGAGGGAAATATGAGGACCGGGTTGACTGGACTCATTTAAACACCGTGTCTTATCAGCCGGAGACAGATACCATTGTGATCAGTCCGCGAAATCTGGAATCTGTGGTCAAATTGAACTGGACGACAAAGGAAATCCAGTGGATACTCTGCGATCCGAGATTCTGGGAAGGCACAGAATATGAGAAATATGTGCTTCAGCCGGAAGGAGATTTTGTTTATCAGTTCCAGCAGCATACTGCCTACCAGATGGAAACAGATCTGGATGGAGATGACCAGACGGTAGAAGTCAGTATGTTTGATAATCATTATGTAAAAGTACGAAAGTCCGATGTATTGCAATACTTTGATGGTGAAAAAGAATCTTATCTGTTGGTTTATGCTGTAAATGAAGCAGAAAAGACAGTAAAACAGATTAAAAAGATTCCTACTGTATGGTCTACCATTACTTCTTCTGCTATTTATGATGCTGACAGTAATCATATTTTCGGCATGTGCGGTCATGTGAAGGATTCTGAAGATAAACGAAGAGGAATGAACTATGAGTTTGACTATGATACAGAAGAGCTGATCAATCAGTTCAGCATCAAAAGCTATTATTACCGCGCATCAGAGATGAAAATTGACTGGAATGATCTGGCAGCAGTCATGGAAATAAAAGACAACTATATTATGGGAGAATTATATCAGCCTGTAGAAGCGACCTGGTTCTTCTGGCAGAAGAAGCCGGAACAGGTACTGGAAGACGGCGAGATTACATTACATCTTACCGGGCAGGTGCTTTATGCAGGAGCTTACGATCACCAGATTTCCCAGATCATTTTTCACGGAAAGAAAAATACTTATGTGTATGACACTACAGACATCCGTCTTCATACGAAATCTTACCTGCAGTTCTATGAGAACATTCCGGTACCGCTGCAGGGAATGGAAGCGGATGATTATGAGATTTATGTTGTATATCAGAACGAATTTTATGATTTGGAACAAAATATAAAAATTAAGTGATTTAATGCTGCTGTTCACTGGTAACATTCTGCGAAGCGTGTTGCTGTGAATGGTGGAAACAGTAAAACTTTAAATTTTTACAGGCAATATTAAGAAAGTGTTTCTGTTTTATTGCGGAACTATGCTATAATAGTTGATAACACGACCAGAGCGTGTTTGAAAAATGATTCCGGCACATTCGGCAGAATATTTATTTCAAACATGCTCCAGGTAAATGAAGTTATACCAGAAAAATAAAGGGAGTAAAAAAATGAAGAAAAAAGTTTTATTACAGGTAATGGGAGCCGTTCTGGTGGCTGGTTTAATGGCTGGTTGTGGTGGCACAAATGATACAAAGACGGAAGAGAATACCAAGACAGAAGCTGCCGCAGACAATGCTGATGCCAAGGAAGAGCCTGACAGCACGGAAGCAGAAGATACAAGTGAAGATTCTGCAAGTACTGATTCCGCTGAAGAAGACAGTGCAGAGGCAGATGACACAGCTGCAGAAGCAGAGAGTACAGGTGAGGATTCTGCAAGTAGTGATTCAACAGAAGCAGACAGTGCAGAGGTGGCCGACAGCAAGGAGACAGAAGCAGCAGGCAGTTCTGCTGGTACAGCAGCCAAGACTGCAAACAGCGATGCATACGGCGAGGTTGTTTCCGCAGCAGGATGGAATATTACAGTAGAAGATGTGGAGATCAATTCCTCTCTTGAGAATGTAAGCGTAGAACTTGGCTATACAGGTGTGGAGACAAGCGACTACAAGAAAGAAGCTGACGCAGGCAAGACTTTCTGTATGATTAAGCTGAAGATCGAGAAAGACGGCAGCAAGGAGACTTTGGACTGGGCGAATCTGAAGCTGACTGACAGTGAAGGAAATGAATACAGCAGAATGGATGATGAGTTCATTACAGAGCTTGGTATGACACGTATGGCAGGAACCACTTTGAATTTCGGTTCCAACGAGGGCTGGATCGCATTTGAGATTGACGAGAATGCAGAAGGTCTGGAGCTTAGCTATCCATTTGAGGCAGAGGAATATCACTGCGCATTATAAGGATGATAAAAAATGCAGACAATCCGTCAGCTGCCATGACGGTGGTATGAAAATGCGGATTTTGTATTAGATCGTGTTTGAGAAATCATAAAATTGCACAGGAGGCTGGCATGAAGAATAAAAGATATCGGGAACTGGCTGCAATACTTGTAATGATGACAATGACAGCGGGTTCTATTACTACAGTTGCAGCAGAAACAGAAACTACAGCAGAGGAAGAAACTACAGCAGAGACAGAAACAGATGAGCCGGAAACAGAAACTGCCGAGGATGCAGAGAATGCAGATTCCGAGGCAGCAGAAACAGCAGATACCCAGTCCCAGGCGACAGCCCTGGAAGTAACTGACCGGTTTGCACAGCAGACTGCTGTTGATGAAGCACTTCTTCAGGAGGCATCAAACGGCTACAGTCTTGATGAGGCTCTGATTGTAGTCAATCCATATGGAATGTCCCCTTTAAGTGCAGTTGCCGTTTTTTCCACAGAGGAAGCCTGCGGCGGAACTGTTACTGTGAAAGGGAAATCCGCAGAGAACGATGTGACGGGGACTTTTGAGGAGGCAACGGAGCATATCGTCCCGATTTATGGTCTTTACAACAATGATACCACAGAAGTTGTAATCACTCTGGATGATGGGACTTCTGCTACCTTTGAAGTAACCACAGAAGATATAGGTGTTGATTACGGTACAATCCAGACAGAGATGAAAAGCGAGGCAAGTTACGATTATTCGAACCTGACTTTTGTCTGCTCCACTATGGGAACCCTGTATGGAGTAGATGCGGCCGGAGATATCAGATTCTTTACCAATATTGGCGGAACTCTCGGAGTTCACCAGCTGGAGAACGGGCATCTTCTCATGCCTGCATCCTATGTGCTGAAGAGCAGCTATTATAAAGAAGGAATGATCGAAGTCGACCTTCTGGGAAAAATTTACCGCGAATACATGATTCCTGGTGGCCAGCATCACGATTTCGTGGAGCTTCCGGATGGCAATCTCCTGGTGGCTTCTGACAGCCCGGACTTAAGCACAGTTGAGGACTACGTGGTAGAAATTGACCGCGAGACCGGTGCTGTTGTATGGGAGCTTGACATGAAAGATCTCATCAGCCAGGAAGATGGACAGTCTGCTTCTATGGATTCAGACGGAAGTGAGGAAGCTGACTGGTTCCATAATAATGGTCTTGCCTATGATGCAGAGAATGATCTGGTTCTTCTTTCTGCAAGACACAAAGATGCCATTGTAGCAGTAAATAAAGAGGACAAATCCCTGGCATGGATCCTTGGAGATCCTACAGGCTGGGATGGTGTGGATCCGTCTTACTTCTTTACTCCGGAGGGAGAAGATTTCGAATGGTTCTATGCACAGCATAATGTTTCCATTCTGGATAATGGAGATATTGCTCTTTTTGACAATGGTACTGCCAAGGTAAAACGTGTGGATGGCGATAACCGTGTAAGTGGTGATAACGTATATTCCCGTGCGGTTGTTTATCAGATTGATACAGAGAACATGACCGTTTCCCAGGTAACTGAGTATGGTAAAGAGCGAGGCGCCGACTGGTATTCGGACTGGATTTCCGGTGTGGTTTCCCTGGATGGAACACAGGATCATCTGTGGATCACAGCTGGCTCCCACCTGCATAGCGATGAAGAAAACCGCAGTGATTATTACCCGAAAGATATGTTTGTACAGGGACTGACCAAGACCACACATATTGATCAGGTAGATAATGGAGAGCTGAGCTTTGAGCTGACGATCTCCGGTGACACTTATAATGCGCTGACCTATCGTTCTTTCCGCATGCCCCTTTATACAGAAGGAAAATATGATCCATCCGCAGTTCCGGAGGTGCTTGGTTCTCTTGGAGAGACAAGTTATGAGGAAAGCAGCATTGATGTGAGTACTGCAGAGGCTTTGCCAGATGGCTGGAATTTCCTGCTGGATGGAAGCAAGATCAGTGTGAACGGAAGCTTCCAGACCCAGACCGCAGCAGCAGATCTGCTGGCTGGAAAGATGATCCTGATAAGCGGTGAGTCCCAGAGAGCTTATCAGCTGACACAGACTCCTTCTGAAGGAGATGACGGAACAAATGTTACAGTTAAGGGCTGGACGGCAGTTGACGGGCTGGAAGGTCAGAAATGGGATATTTACCTGGAACTGGACGGTGTTCTTTATAATACGGGATATATGTACAGTCAGGCATAAGTATATAATTTGTCAAAATGGGTTCAAGAGCCTTGAACCCATTTTGACGTTACAGGCTTTGCAGCCTGTACAGACATAACGACAAAAATTTGAGGAGCTTACAGTATGAAAAAATGGAGCAAAAAGAAAAAAATCACCATTCTGCTTCTGTTTCTGGTGCTGCTTGCATTGTTTGCAGGCCTTTGCTGGAAAAAGCGGCGGGGAATTTATAATACTTACATGAAACTTACCAATCAGGAAATTCCCTATTCTGTAAAAGAAAAACGGAAGAAAAAATATGGCTATTACGGTCAAAAGCTGAATGTTACCATGGATGTGGATGACACGATTTCCATTCAGGAAAACGATGATTCCGCGAATGATATCCAGACTGAAATCCCTCAGGCGAAAACACTGGTGGCAACCTCCTATGAGATTGACCAACAGCTGCAGGCAGAGCAGGAAAATGGATATACATGGGATGATCCCATGGTTATTCTTAACCCATATCAGATTTCCCCATTAACTGCAGTAGTACTTTTTGACACAGAAGAAGAGTACGGAGTGCGCTTTACTGTGAAAGGAAAAACTGCAGCAGCAGACATCAGCGGAGAGATAGATGCGGCCAGTTCACACAGAGTGCCCATTATCGGTCTTTATCCGGGAGAGGATAATACAGTAGTACTGGAACTTCTGGATGATTCCGGCAGAGTGAAGGATTCCCAGGAGATCACCATTACAACAGAAGCTTTGCCAGAGTCTCTTACGGATGTGATCGAACCTGTGGAGACCAGTGGAGAATCTGCATATGATCTGACCATGGTTTACGGACAGAGCACTCATCTTCCTTTTGCATATGACTGCATGGGAGATATTCGCTGGTATATGAACAAAGAGACTGGAAATTATGGCCTTTACATGCTTTCCAACTGCAGAATGATCTGGCAGGATACTGCCGGATATGTTCCGAACCTGGAGAAGCCTCAGTCTACCAATCTTTATGAGCTGGATTATCTGGGAAGAGCTTACAACATGTATTATCTTTCCGGGGGAAGTCATCATGAGGTAATTGAGAAGGAGCCAGGCGGAAATCTTCTGGTGCTTACAAGCTCCATGCAGAGCCATTGTGAAGATAAAGTTGAGGAAATCGACCGGCAGACAGGTGCGGTGGTAAATGAACTGAAACTTCAAGATATTATTAAATGCAAATACGAGAATCTGGTTGACTGGGCTCATATTAATACGGTTTCCTATCAGCCGGAGACAGATACTATTCTGCTCAGTGTCCGCAATCTGGAATCTGTGATCAAGGTAAACTGGACAACCAAGGAAATCCAGTGGATTCTTTGCGATCCAAGATTCTGGGAAGGCACAGACTATGAAAAATATGTGCTGAAAGCAGATGGTGATTTCATTTATCAGTTCCAGCAGCATACAGCATATCAGATCGATACAGATCTGGATGGCGATGACCAGACTATAGAAATCACCATGTTTGATAACCATTTCCTGTGGAGAAGGAAGAAAGATATCGACTATTATGACAAGACAGAGGAATCCTACCTGCTGGTATATTCTGTAAATGAAGCAGAAGGTACTGTGAAGCAGATTAAGAAGATTCCTACGGTATGGTCCAAGATCACATCCGCAGCGATTTATGAGGCTGACAGCAATCATTTCTTCGGAATGTGCGGTCATGTGGCAAATGCAGAAAACGGCTGGAAGGGAATGACCTACGAGTTTGACTACGATACAGAGAAGGTCCTGAATCAGTACTGTCTTAAGAAAACCTTTTACCGTGCAGAGGAAATGCGGATTGATTACAACGATCTTGCAAGTCCTATGGAGCTGGATGAGAATTATATCAAAGGAGAATTGTGGCAGCCGGTGAAGACCTGGAAATGGCTGTGGAACAAGAAACCGGATCAGGTGCTTCCGGCAGATACCCTGACATATAACATCACTGGAAAAGTGCTCTATATAGGCACTTATGATCATCAGATCTCCCAGATCATTTTCAAAGGGGAGAAGAACACTTATGTTTATGATACAACAGAGGTTCGTTTGCATATGGACACCTATCTGGATTTCTATGAAAACATTCCGGTGCCGCTTCAGGGAATGAATGCAGATAATTATGAAATCTACGTCATGTATCAGGACGGATTTTATGATACACAGCAGACCTTTGCAATCAATTAAACAGGTGATATTGCAAAGCCAGAATAGTAAGGGTATTGAGCCCGGATTCAGCTACCGCAGCTGAATCCGGGAAAAATATACAGCAAAGCAGGGCGCGCAGATTGCGGGAATGATTTTCAAACACGCTCTGGACGCGGAAAAAAATGCTGCAAAATCATTTTTGCAATGATTTTGCAGCATTTTCTATGACTGGGAAAAACTTTTGCGGTATGCCGCCGGGCTGTAGCTCAGAGTTTTTTTGAAAACAGAGCAGAAGTAATTGCTGGAAGAAAAGCCCAGCTGGTAAGCAATATCTGTAATGGAATCATCTGTAGTCTTCAGAAGCATCTGTGCCCGATCCATTTTCTGGAGGGTAATGTATTCAGCAGGAGTAATTCCCAGTTCTTCTTTAAATTTGGCTTTAAAACGGGATAGAGAATAGTTGGATGCCTGGGCAAGCTCCTGAAGTGTAATGGGGTTTTCAATATTCTGTTCAATGTATTTCAGCGCATGTCCGATGTCACTGTTCAGCTGTTCATTGATCTCTTCCTGGGCTGGAACTGCAGTCAGGTAGTTCAGACTGGCAAGTACACAGGTCAGATACTGGACACCGGCAATGGAGTCGCCTTCTGTTCCGTAAGAAATCAGGTTAAAAGCAGTGCGCAGCATGGAAATCTGGGAACTGCCTACATGGTACAGGTGCTGATCCATATTCAGAAGCCGATGGCACAAAATATTGCTGTAATGCTGGTTCAGACCAAGGAAATTATCGTGCTCCTTCAGATCCAGCTGCATTGCAAAAAATTCGCAGCGGTTCTGGGCAATATGTCCTGTAGTATGAAGCTCATAAGGTCTGGTGATAAAAAGGTTATTTCCGGTAGCACAGTAACTGGTGCGGACACCGCCTTTCATAACGTAAGTCTTGCGCTGGCCTTTCACCATGAAATGAAGCTCGATGATATCAGAGTGATAATGCAGAGGAACCGGAACGCCAGGTGCCATAGGTGTAAAATGAGAAAGATTTCTAAGCCCCGGGATCTTATGTTTATCTGCTGTTAATATTTTTTTATGTTCGTTCCATATGTAATCGTCAAATATTTCCTGTTCCATTCAAGTCGCCTCTTCTTATGTCCGTGAATTATTGTGTTGCAGTCTGTTTTACTACTGTTCACTGGTAACGTTCCGCGAAGTGTGTTACTGTGAACGAAGTGAACCGTAACTCTGTTTTGTTTACCGCACTATGTTTTGCTGGTTTGTATTCTTTTTCGTACAAAGTTATAAAATAGTACTAAATATTTTGCTGAAAGCAATTTTAAATTATTTATATTATACTATAGTCACAGTTGAAAAGCAATTGCGCGGTTGCAGTGGATAGTAAATGTTGTTGTTCATTCCGTTCATAAAAACACATCGCGGAACGTTACCGGTGAACAGCAACAAGTAAACATCAAGAGGGAGAAGAACATGAAAAAAACAATTGCAGGCGGCGTATGGCCGGTTATGATCACACCTTTTACAGAGGACAACAGGATCGACTATGATGCAGTCCTTCGAATCATTGAGTGGTATGACAAGAACGGTGTTGACGGAATCTTCGCAGTATGTCAGTCCAGTGAAATGTTTGAGCTGAGCCCACAGGAGAGAGTGGAGCTTGCAAAATTTATTATCAACAATACACCAAAGCATATGGGAGTTATCGCTTCCGGACATTGCGCTGAGAAGGTAGAGGATCAGATCCGCGAAGCTCAGACTGTAATTGATGCCGGTGTAGATGCATATGTTTTCATTTCCAATCAGTTTGCAAAAGAGAACGAGAGCGAAGATGTAGCTAAGAAAAATATTGAATATCTTCTGGATCACATTGATGGAGATATGTTCGGTGTTTATGAGTGCCCGGCACCATACAAGAGACTTCTTTCACCAGAGCTTCTCAAATGGTGTGCAGAGACTGAGAAATTTGCATTCCTGAAAGACACCTGCTGTGATCTTGATCAGCTGGAAGCAAAATGCAAAGCAGTTGAGGGCACCGGATTAAAGATCTTCAATGCAAATGCAGCAACACTTCTTCGCAGCATGGAAATGGGATGTGCAGGATACTCAGGAGTTATGGCAAACTTCCATCCGGATCTTTATGTATGGCTTTGCAAGAACTATAAAGAGCAGCCGGAGAAAGCACAGGAGCTTATGAACTTCCTTGGCGCTGCTTCCATGGTTGAGTGCCAGGTATATCCGGTAAACAGCAAATACCATATGAATCTGGTAGGTGTGCCGATGACACTTCAGTCAAGAAGACAGGATTATAAGCTTCTTACAGGAAGCAAGAAATTAGAGATCGAAGAGTTCTGTGCGATCACAGAGACCTTCCGCAAGAGCTTTTTTGGAAAGTAATCAGAGATAACTGCCGGAACGGTGGGGACCGTGAGGCCGGCTGAAAGGTATTTCTTAAGATTTGTAATTGGGGTTACAAATATACGTGAAAAAAGGGAAACAAAAACACATAGTGTGTAAAAATCAGGAGGATGAGAGAATGAAAAAAAGATTAATGGCAGCAGTATTATCAACAGCTATGGCAGCAACAATGCTGTTAACAGGAAGCATCAGTGTACAGGCAGCAGATGCTGCAGCAGCAAATGACCCGGCAGTAGAGCTGATCTTTACATCAGTATCTGTAAGCGGTGACTCCCATACAGAGGCTATGTATGAGTTTGCAGATAAAGTTGAGGAATTATCCGGTGGTTCCGTAACATGTAAATGCTACGACAACGGTTCTCTGTTCTCTTCCGAGAACGAGTTTGATGCTCTTCTTAACGGAGATGCAGATCTGGCATATATTTCCTTCCCGACAATTGCAACACAGATTCCGTCCTACAGCATGTTTGCTTCCGGATATCTGTTCAGCTCCTATGAGCATATGACAAGCGTTCTCAACGGTGACATCGGACTTAACAAGATCCGTCCACAGATTGAAGAGACACTGAACATCAAACCTCTTTCCAGCTTCTATCTTGGAAGCCGTGTAATCAACACAAGAGAGAAAGAAATCAACAGCTACGATGACATGAACGGATTACTTCTCCGTATGCCGAACTCCGAAGCATGGCTGTTCCTTGGTGAGGCACTTGGTGCAAACCCGACACCACTTTCCTTCAGTGAGCTGTATACTGCACTTCAGACTGGCGCTGTAGATGCACAGGATAACCCGCTTCCAAGTATCGAGAGTGCAAAATTCTATGAAGTAACAAAATACATCGCAATCACAAACCACGTTGTTGACTCCATCATGCCATGTATCAACGGTGACACATGGAACAGCATGACAGAGGCTCAGCAGGAAGCTGTTACTGAGGCTATGGAATATGCAAGAGACGTAAACGATACAGCAAGACTTGACAGAGAAGCTGAACTGATCAAATTCTTTGAGGAGAAGGGACTTACTGTTACATATCCTGACATCAACGAGTTTAAAGAAAAAGTTCAGGCTAAGTACATGGAAAACGAAGATATGATCAAAGACTGGGATATGGATCTTTACAACGAAATCCAGGCTATGGCTGATACAACAACCGCAGAAGAGTAAACTGAATTGTCGTGACAACAGGCAAGACATAGTGATCAGCTATGAATTGACAGCAAAACTTGAGACATCTGTCTGACTTATAACAAAGAAAAGTCCCAGGCTGTGTGTACGGCCTGGGCTTTTTAACAAAGAACAGATTTTTTGCCTGTCTGCACAGGTGAAACCTTTTGCAGTAGTGTCTGCAAAAGGGAACAAACCGATGGCAGAAAAGTGAATCTGAGAGGAGAGGAAACTGTGGATAATTTCAAAAAGATCGGGAAAAAGATCGTCGATTTCCTTGGCGTTTTTATCCCAAACATTACGTTTTTGGTAATTTTCCTTACCTTTATGGTAACAATCGTATCCAGATATTTTTTCAAAACCCCTGTAACATGGAGTTATGAGGTATCTGTTCTGGGTTACATGTGGACCATGTTCTTCGGCGTTGGTAAGGCAATGGAAGCTGATGAACACGTAGTATTTGGTCTGGTTTACGATGCTGTAAAACCTCGTACCCAGTTTATTTTTAAAGTAGTTTACAATACATTTCTTTTAATCCTGCTGGTAACCTGTTTTGTACCGTGTTTCCAGTCCATGGTTGGAAAGAAAATGGTAACAGGAGTTCTGAAGCTTCCATATACAGTTGTTTTTGCACCATTTATGTATATGCTGGCTGAGATCATTGTCAGAACCTGTATCAATATCAGAAATGCATTTAAAGAATACAAGGAAGGAGGAAAAGAATCATGAGTATGCCGATTATTATGCTGTTTGTGGTTATGGCGATCTGCTTCATAATCCGTATGCCTGTTTCTTTTTCCATGCTTGCAGCTTCTATTACATATTTTCTGCTTGCAGCTCCGGACAAACTGGGCCAGGTATTTACCGTTATCACTGGTAACATGTTTGCAAACTATACCATGCTTGCAGCGCCGCTGTTTATTTTCATGGCAAACGTGCTGAATGAAGGTGAGGTAACAGACAAGCTGTTCTCTTTCTGTAATGGTCTTCTTGGAAGATTAAAAGGTGGTACAGCACAGGTTAACGTATTTATTTCCCTTATTTTCTCCGGCATGACCGGTTCTGCTATCGCAGATGCTTCCGGCATTGGTCTGATGGAGATCGACCAGATGAAAAAAGAGGGATATGATGCAGAGTTCAGCTGTGCCATTACAGCCGCTTCTGCAACGGTAGGACCGATTTTCCCGCCAAGTATTCCAATGGTTATTTACGCTATGTTATCCGGTGCTTCCATTGGTAAGCTGTTTATGGGAGGTATGGTTCCTGGCGTTTTACTTGCCATTCTTCTTATGATCTATGTTGCGTTTATTTCTCATAAGAGAAATTATCCGGCTGGTGTGGTCATGAGCAAGAGAGAGTTCCTGAAAGCTACATTGCAGGCTCTTCCGGCACTGTTTACAGTTGTTATTCTTCTTGGTGGAATTTATTCCGGTATCTGTACTCCTACAGAGGCTGGTGCTGTTGCTTCTGCATACGCACTGATCATTTCTGCACTGATTTACAAAACACTGGGATGGAAAAAGCTTTGGGGTATCATAAAGAAATCCGCTGCCAACACAGCTACACTGGCTCTCCTTTGCGGAACTTCCATGCTGTTCTCTTACATCATCTCTCTGGAGCAGGTTCCGAGAGTTGTTGCAAGCCTGGTTATGGGAATCACAGATAACAAGTACATTTTCCTGTTTATCGTAAACATCGTATTCCTGCTTCTTGGCTGTGTACTTGATGTAAGTACGATCCAGCTGGTATTCGTACCAATGGTTCTTCCGCTGGTACAGGCTATGGGTATTGACCTTGTTCATTTCGGCGTTGTAATCTGCCTGAACATGATGATCGGTCTTTCCACACCGCCATTTGGTATGCTGTTGTTTATTGTTTCGGGACTTGGAAAAACGAAGATCAAGGGTGTTATACGTGAGATTTTGCCAATGGTACTTATTATGATCGGGTTGTTGTTCCTGGTTACTTATGTACCGGATATTATTATGTTTATACCTAACAACTTCATGTAAAATATGAACTTGGGTAGTATGAAAGGGACTGTTTTGCAGTCCCTTTTGTTGTATCGGGAGGCACGGTTACCCGGACGCACTTTCGCAGCTGATATTCCACGCGGGGCGGTGCAACACTGCGGCGAGCTAACTGCTAACTACGACTAAATCGTTCAGGAGAGCCTTCACGATTAAGTCTTCGTAAGCAGTGGATCTCGCCTCCGTTAAGGGCGCACCTGGAAATGCCCCGCTTAGGAATATCAGTTGCGAAAACGCTGTGTATTGGTAACGAATGGATACAATAAAAGCGACGGTGCTGGTGATGATGGAATAGGGAATTTAGAACAATAATGTAATGTGGGACTATAAGAGGAGGACATAAGGATGGGCACATTGGATAAGGTAAAGGGATTGGTTGAGAATCCGCCGAAGGAGTATCGGAGTGCTCCTTTCTGGGGGTGGAATGACAGGCTTCAGAGGGAGAATCTGGGAGAGCAGATAGAGGGATTTAAGAAGGCGGGGATGGGGGGATTTTTTATTCATTCCCGTGAAGGGCTGGAGACGGAGTATCTTTCCACAGAGTGGATGGAGGATGTGAAGTTTTGTGTGGATAAAGCCCGGGAAAATGATCTGGAGCTGTGGATATATGATGAGGATAAATGGCCGTCGGGGGCTGCAGGAGGTAAGGTCAGCAGGGTAAATCCAGCGGAGTTTACAGCCAGGGCACTGACGATGGAGTGCGGGAAAGCCGGGGAGGTGGCGGTACCGGCGAAGCTAAGTACCGAGGAAGAAAGGATAGTTACCGGGGACTCGGATTCGTTAATGTGTGGCGGGAATCGAAGCACAGACGAAAATTTCATGTCTGGCAGGAACGGCAGTGAAGATTTAGCAGTGGAAGAAACTATGGAGACAGAGTTTCTTCAAGGTATTTATGTGATTCAGACAGAAGCGGACGGCAGATTTATTAAGAGGATGAAAGAATATCTGACTTATGAGGAAGCTGCTGGAGCTTGCGGTGTTGATGAAGAGATTCTGCTTCTGCGCCAGGAGATTTCTGGTAAGAGTGAGTGGTACAACGGCTTGATGCCGCCAGATAATCTGAATCCGGAGAGCGTGAAGACATTTTTGAAGTTGACCCATGAGCATTATGAGGAAGTGTTTGGCGGAAGTTTTCCAAAAGAGGTGAAAGGATTTTTCACAGATGAACCAAACTGCTGTGATTTCTTCAGTGTTTTCCATGAAGGCAGACCGTGGATTCCGTGGAGTATTGGATTTACAGAGTATTTTATTGAAAAGAGAGGATATGATCCGCAGGAGAAGCTGCCTTATCTGTTTTTTGATGGGGAAGGGGCGGAGAAGATCCGTCATGATTATTGGAAGACGGTGGCACAGCGTTTCGAAGAAAGTTATATGAAACAGGTTTATGAGTGGTGTGATAAACGGGGACTTCGTACTACGGGACATATTTTATATGAGAACGACCTGGGCTATCAGACTCGTGTGTGCGGTGCGGCGATGCCTCAGCTTCGTTATCTGCATAATCCTGGAATTGATCTTCTTGGCGCACAGACGGATGAGTATCTGACTGTGAAACAGTGTGCAAGCGTGGCACATCAGTATGAACGTTCCATGACCATCAGTGAGGCTTACGGCTGCACTGGCTGGGAGCTGGATTTTTCTACTCAGAAATGGCTGGGAGACTGGCAGTTCGCGCTTGGAATTACGAGACGTTGTCAGCATCTTGCCCTGTATTCCATTACTGGCTGCAGGAAGAGGGACTATCCGCCGGTTTTCAACTATCAGAATACCTGGTGGGATGACAATGATAAGATGGAGAATTATTTTGGTCGTCTGGCGCTGTGTCTTTCTCAGGGTGAGCCGGTGCGGAAGGTGCTGATGATCCATCCGATTTCCAGCATCTGGACCGAGTGCCGCAGTGACCGGGCGGAGGATTTCAATCATCTGGAAATGAATATGGGATGGCTGGATGAGCATATTACTTCTTTAAATCGAAAAGGTGAGTATTATAACCGGATCGCAAAAGCGCTGACTGCAGGGCATGTGGATTTTGATTTTGGAGATGAGATCCTGTTGGAGCAGGACGGCAAGGTTGAGGATGGAATGTTTGTGGCAGGAAAGTGCAGCTATCAGGTGGTTGTGGTTCCGGGAGTGAGCAATCTGTTTGCAAACACGGTGAAGCTGTTGAAGGAATTTCTTGCAGCTGGTGGAATGGTGATCTGGCTGAAGCCGTATCCGGTGATGATTGAAGGAGAACGGATCGGTAGTAAGCAGATCTGCGTTGCTAAGAGATGGGATAAAAAAATAGACAGTGAAGATGTAAATGAAGAGAAATCTGACTGCAGGAAAGTGTGTGGAAAATATGGTGATATCCGGGATGTTTTAGATGAGGAAGCATTTGTCCATACGGTTGAGCATGAATGGGAGCTGACGGAAGCTGTGGCAAAATGCACCGGAAAAGATTTTACTGTGCGAAATGCCAGCGGCGCAGAGGATGGTGAGATTCTTTCCATGCTGAGAAAGACAGAAGATGGACATATTCTTTTCCTGACAAATCACGATCGGAACAATGCACATCAGATTTACATAAAGCTTGACTGCGGGAACGCTGTGGAAGAGCTTGACCCGCTGACCGGAGAAGTTTGTGAGGTGGAAACTGTTGCGGATGGAGAGGGCGTTTGCTTTACCAGGACATTCGAGACGGGGATGAGCCGAATTTATTTTGTGAAGAAAATAATAGGGGCTGGACAGATTATTAAAGAGATAAATAGTGTTGAAGACAAATGTGGAATTGAGGAAGATACTACCGTTGTGGACTTGGCGGCTGTTTCTGATGGCGTAAATGCGGTGCATGAAATGACAGTGAGCAAAGCTGCCACATTCCCATACAGACATCCGCATTACACAGATCCCGTATTAGCTACATTCGGTCCGGACGCGAAATTAAGAAGAACTATGGAGAATGTGCTGACGATAGATAAATGTACTTATGAGCTGGGGGTTGCTTCAGCAAATAAAATTTGTGACGGAAATGCTATGGTGGAAGATAAAGATCTTGACGCAATTGTAGAGCAGGTATCAGAATTCAGACATGGCAGCGGACTGTCAGAAGCAGGAAGCGTCTGTGAGTCCGCAGAGATGGAAATCTGGCAGGCGCAGAAGGAAATTCGTGAGAAATTGCGCATGCAGCAGGTTTACTATAACGGTGCACCTCAGCGATATACCTGGGTGGATCAGCCACATCCGGCAGATGGAACACCATTTACCATGCATTTCCGGTTTAATGTTGCAGAAGACATTTCCAGTGAATGCAGTTTTGTAATTGAGAAGCCTTATGGTCTGGAAGTTTACTTCGATGGCGTGAAATGTGCGCAGACCGGCAAATGGTTTATTGACAAAGACATGCGTTGCTTCGGACTTCCTGCTTTGAGTAAAGGGGTGCATCGGATTACCATAAAAGGCAGTTACGACCAAAAGCGGGAACTGGAAGATGTATTCGTAATTGGAAATTTCGCCGTAGATATGTCTGGCAATATTTCCAGGGAAAAAGAAATTCTGCATACTGGTGATTGGAGCATGCAAGGTTATGTAAACTATCCTGGCGGTATGATTTACCAGTACAAGGTGCCACAGTTGATTTCCGATAAGCAGGTTCTTCTTCATTTGGGTGAGTGGAGAGGTACCCTTCTGAAAGTCAGAGTAAATGGTAAGGAAGCTGGTTTTCATTTCGAAAAGAAGAACTGTGTCACAGATGTAACTGGTCTTTTCGAAAAAGAAGAGAATACTCTGGAAATTGAAGTTTCAGGAAGTCCAAGAAACATGTTCGGCCCATTCCACCAGTCTTACACCGGCTGCAGCCGGATCAGCTGGGCTGATTTCCGCACCGAGGGAATGTTCCATACGGATGGGAAGGTGCTGAAGCCTTATGGTATGATGGGGCAGAGTTATATTTGTGAGTATGAAGAGCAGTAAAAAATAACAGGAGGATTTATCATGATTGCAGATTACGCAGACAAACTGAATACATATGAGGAATTTAAAGATTACGCTGACATGGTTCAGCAGTTTATCAAAAAACAGAAAGAGGAGAACCTTCCAGAAGGCAGATACGACCTAAAAAACGGCATTTTTGCCTTGGTTCAGAAATATACCACGAAGTCCCTGGATGGTGCACAGATGGAATCCCATAAGAAATACTGCGACCTTCAGTACATTGTAGAAGGCACTGAGAAAATCTACTGGGCATCTCTTCGCAAGCTTACCGTAGAGGATGACCGCACCCCGGAAGCTGACATTATTTTCTATAAAAGTGGTCCGGAGCAGGGATACACTCTTCTGGAGGCTGGCATGTTTGGTTTCTACGCTCCTGAAGACGGTCATATGCCCTGCATCGCCGTAACAGAAGCCCAGCCCGCAACGAAAATTGTGTTTAAGATTCCGGTGAAAGGCTGAAATACTGTGGATTCAGATTGACAAGCTCTTAATAAAGCGTATACTATAGCGTGTTAGAGCCTGCTTGAAAAAACATTCCCGCAAATTGTGACGCACATCTTGCAGAAAGCCTTTATCAAACACGCTCTAGTAAGACACATAGTAGGAGGAAAGAGCTATGAAAAACAACAATAGTATCAAAACCGTAGTTGCTATCGGTATCGGTGCAGCACTGTTCTTTGTGCTGGGACGCTTTGTGGCGATCCCTAGTCCGGTTCCGAACACAAACATCAGTCTTCAGTACGCAGTACTTGGACTTCTTGCAGCAATGTATGGCCCGGTTGCAGGCGGACTCATTGGTTTCATCGGGCATACACTGATCGACCTGTCCTGGGGTGGAAGCCCATGGTGGAGCTGGGTTATCACATCTGCATTTGTAGGTGTTGTGATCGGTCTGTTCGCCAAGAAGCTTCAGGTTCAGGAAGGCGATTTCGGAAAAGGCAAAGTTGCCGTTTTCACAGTTGCAAACGTGATCGCACATGTTGTAGGATGGGTAGTTGTTGCACCTGTACTTGACATTGTAATCTATGCTGAACCGGCAAACAAAGTATTTGCACAGGGTGCATTCGCCGCTGTTTCAAACACCATCACAGGTGTTGTAGTCGGCGGTCTTCTGATCCTGGCTTATACAAAAACAATTGCAAAGAAAGGCTCCCTGGATCAGGAATAAGTTGAAAGGGAAATTTGTAAAAGACCTTGCTATGGGGAAACTTGTGGCAGGGTCTTTTTTGATGCATAATTTTATTGGATCCAAAAAGTAAATTTCGCAAGATTTATGCAAAATAAGATAAACTTTGGTAAGAAATTTTATTGTGGATTTAAGAAATTCGTGTTATCCTTTTGAGATGGTGTAAGGTGTACACTTATAGAGATGCAAATTGTTAAGTGGTTCTGAAGCAGTCACATTGTTTACAAATTGACGATGGATTCGCTTCAGGATATTTGATTTTGAGGTACTATATGACAGAGAAAAAATCTCCTATTATTTCTTTCAAAAACTTTTCTTTCCAGTACCGGGCACAGAAAAAGCCTACGCTGAAGGAAATTAATCTGGATATTTATCCTGGCGAGCGGGTGTTGATCGCAGGTCCTTCCGGCTGTGGAAAAAGTACTCTGGCAGGCTGCATCAATGGCCTGAATCCTTTTTCCAATCCAGGAGAATGCAGCGGGGAACTTATTGTGGATGGTGTGGATGCGCCGAAGAGCAGCATTTTTCAGCTCTCTGCACATGTGGGCACAGTGCTGCAGGATCCGGATGGTCAGTTTATCGGGCTGACGGTTGGCGAGGATATTGCCTTTGCATTGGAAAACAGCTGCATGCCGCAGGATGAAATGCATGAGATTACCCGTCACGCGGCAGAGCTGGTCGGAATTCAGGATCATCTGGATTACGCGCCCCACGAGCTTTCCGGAGGGCAGAAGCAGCGCGTCAGCCTGGCGGGGGTAATGGTGGATCAGGTGAAAATCCTGTTGTTCGACGAGCCATTGGCCAATCTGGATCCGGCTACAGGTAAGCAGACTATTGAGCTGATCGACGAGATTCAGGAAAAAACAGATACTACGGTGGTGATCATTGAGCACCGTCTGGAGGATGTTTTGTGGCGAGATGTGGACCGTATTGTTCTTATGGGCGATGGAAAAATTCTGGCAGATCTTCACCCGGATGAGCTTTTGTCCACCAGACTTCTGGAAGAAAACGGAATCCGAGAGCCTCTTTATCTTACTGCACTGCGTTATGCAGGTGTGGAACTTGCTCCTGCGAAGAAACCGGCACATGTTGATTCTGTTGTGATAGATAAGGCAGACCGGAAGAAAATGACAGACTGGTTCTGGTCCCGCCCGGCAGCAGAGGCTGAGAAAGAACATGAGCCGCTGCTTGAAGTTAGAAATCTTACCTTTGGTTATGAGAGAGGCAGGCAGACTTTACGTGATGTTTCTCTTACAATTCACAAGGGTGAAATGGTCAGCATTGTAGGGAAAAACGGTGCCGGGAAATCTACTTTTTCCAAACTGGTCTGCGGCTTTGAGACACCAGATTCCGGTGAAATCCTTTTCCAGGGAAGGGATCTTCTGCAGGAAAATATCCGCCACAGAGCCAAACATATCGGCTATGTGATGCAGAATCCCAATCAGATGATTTCCAAGACTATGATTTTCGATGAGGTGGCACTGAGCCTTCGCAATATGGGAAAAAGCGAGGAAGAGATTCGGGAAAAAGTGGAGGAAACTTTGAAAGTCTGCGGACTTTTCCCATTTCGGAACTGGCCGGTATCGGCGCTTAGCTTCGGGCAGAAGAAGCGTGTGACCATTGCCAGTGTGCTGGTGCAGGATCCGGAACTGATCATTCTGGATGAGCCGACTGCGGGACAGGATTTTCGCCATTATACAGAGATTATGGAGTTCCTTCGTGGGCTGAATGAAAAAGGGGTAACAGTTGTGATGATTACCCATGATATGCATTTGATGCTGGAATATACGCCTCGGGCACTGGTTTTTGCAGATGGCAGGCTGATCGCGGATAGAAGCGCGGCAGCAGTTCTTTGTGATCCACAGCTGATCCGTCAGGCGGCACTGAAGGAGACCAGTCTTTTTACCTTGGCGAACCAGCTGGGAATCAGTCCGGCTGAAGAGTTTGTGCAGCGTTTTATTGAGGAGGACAGGGAGGTGCGAAGCCATGGCCGCTAAGACAGTGTTGAATTATCTGCCAAGGGAAAGTGTGATACACAAGCTGACAGGTACCACCAAACTGGCGTTTTTCCTGCTTTTTACTTTTGCAAGTATGATCACTTATAATACGTGGGTACTGCTTGGGCTGTTTGCGGTGAGCCTGGCGGCGTTTAAGCTGAGTAAGATTAAGTTCCGCGAAGTGCGGTTTATGATGATTTTTATGCTGGTATTTCTGGTGCTGAATAATCTGTTTATTTTCCTGTTTGATCCTAACCAGGGAACGACGCTGTATGGCACCAGACATGTGCTTTGCCACCTGTTCTGGCGGTATGATCTGACTGCAGAGCAGCTGTTTTATATGGTGAATATTTCTCTGAAATATTTTGTTGCGCTGCCGGTTGCGATCTTGTTTATTTCTGCAACGAACCCAAGTGAGTTTGCTGCTAGCCTGAACAGTATTGGAATTTCCTATAAAGTGGGTTATTCTGTGGCGATTGCGCTTCGATACATTCCAGACATTCAGCGTGACTACCACAGCATCAGCCAGGCTCAGCAGGCAAGGGGCGTAGAGCTTGGAAAAAACGAGCACTTTTTTGCCCGGCTGAAGAATTCGGTGAATATTCTTCTGCCGCTGATCCTGACCAGCCTGAATCGGATTGATACTATTTCTAATGCAATGGAGTTGCGTGGGTTCGGAAAGGATAAGAAGAGAACGTGGTATATGAAGAGACCTTTTGAGAAAAGGGACTTCGTGGCAATTGGAGTTGGCGTGGTACTGCTGGTAGTCAGCATGACGGTGACGATACGGTGGGGGAGATTTTATAATCCGTTTGTTTGAGAAAAAGGGAATATGGTAAGAGATATAGATGGCTGTGCGAGGGGGCTCGCATGGCCATTTTATACTATAAATGCGATTGACAAAAAATAGTATAGATGTTACTATGAATTAACGCAACGCGTCTGTTTTTTAGGGGGTAGGAAGGTAGATCAGATGAGTAGAGGAAAAGAGGTAAAGGAATTACGTGAAAAAATGGGAATGAATCGGAGGGAATTTAGTGAGTACTATGGAATTCCTTATCGTACAGTTCAAGATTGGGAGGCTGAAAAGCGTGAACTGCCAGATTATCTCTTACGTTTGCTTAAGTATCGGGCAGAGATTGAGAATAGAGTAAAAAAAGAAACGAGCACCTCGCTTGAGCAATAGCTGTATGGTAACAAACCCATTTTATATATATATTATAACAATAGGAAATTTTCTGCAAGTGAAAATTTAAATTACTGAAAAATACTATAACAATAGAATAAATATTTAAAATATATAGTCCCTACGAGTAGCTTGATATTATTCGCCCCGTCGAATATAATAATTAAGGTACGAAGCTTTTGGAGGTGCAAGATGAAATACATGACTGCTAGTCAAGCTGCAGAAAAATGGAAAATATCACAAAGAAGAGTTCAAATTCTTTGTGCGCAGAATAGAATTAAAGGAGTTTTTAAATTAGGTGAAAATTGGGCAATTCCAGACAATGCTGAAAAACCAATAGATAATAGAAAAAAAGGAAATAAATAAAATGAAGAATAATAAATTAGTTGCAATAGATTTGTTTTGTGGATGTGGTGGATTGTCATATGGATTTGAACGTGCAGGAT
>OLQV01000791.1_pt1 | contig 26380 bp, 30 predicted proteins | sample 1672371 | NCBI WGS metagenome assembly OLQV01 (sample SAMEA3136676, study PRJEB25190) | human gut metagenome
AAATGATATTATGGAAAATAGAGTAAGAGAATATCAATACGATTATTTCTTAAGTGGATTTAACTATATGAGTGAAGTTAGGTATGAAGAATGATGAGAGAAGAAGATGTATAGAGTAAAATAATTGAGTTAGATACATTCTAGCTCTTTTTAATTTATAAAATCAGTGATATAATTATATATAGAAGTTATTAGATAGGAGGAAAAATATGAAAAAAATCTATATCGTAACAGGAGCAAATGGCTTTTTAGGAAATAATATTATAAGAAAGTTAGAACAAGATGATAATAATGAAATAAGAGCTTTCGTTTTAAATGGCGAATCAATAAAATCATTAGAAAAATTAAAGTGTAAAATATATTATGGAGATGTTACAAAGAAAGAAACCTTATTACCTCTTTTTGAAAACATAGATGGTAAAGAAGTATTTGTAATTCACTGTGCAGCAGTTGTATACATAAAGACTAAATATAATCCACTTGTTTATAATGTAAATGTTAATGGTACTAAAAATGTAGTAGATAAAGTAATAGAAACAAAAGCTAAACTTATTTATATTAGTAGTGTACATGCCATTCCAGAGAAAGAAAATAATGATTTAATAGAAGAGATAACTGATTTCAATCCTGATGAAGTTCACGGATTATATGCCAAAACAAAAGCCGAAGCAGCAAAATATGTTATGAATGCAGTTAAAAATAAAAACTTAAATGCTTGTATTATTCATCCATCAGGAATTATAGGACCATATGATTATGGTAATAGCCATTTAACTGAATTAGTAAGGGAAGTATCAAATGGAAAGCTATTTGCTACAGTAAAAGGAGGATATGATTTTGTTGATGTTAGAGATGTAGCAGACGCTATTATTACAGCCTCTAAAAAAGATAATAAAGGAGAATGCTATATCGTATCAAATAAATATATAACAATCAAAGAACTATCAGATTTAATATGTGATGTACAAGGTATAAAAAAAATAAAAATAGTATTACCAATTTGTTTAGCAAAAATAATAGCCCCTTTTTTTGAGGCATATTATAATTTAAAAAAGCAAACACCTCTCTTTACAAAGTATTCATTATACACATTATCCTCTAATTCTAATTTTAGTAATAAAAAAGCTAAAGAAGAGTTAGGATATAAAAATAGAGATATGAAAGATACTATAAAAGATACTATAAGATGGCTTTATAAAAAAGGAGAAAAATGAAAAAGAAAATAACAATTATTACTACATTGATAATAGTAATATTAATAATTATAGTTTTATATGCACTATATCATTTAAATTATATAGAGCATAAGAAATATACAAATAAAGATTTCAATATAATGACTTATAAGAGTAAGATAGATAAAGATAATGATGGTATAGATGATCAAACAGATATATTAAATAATGCAAGAGCTTATATAAAAACAAAACCTAAATATAAGAGTAAATATTATACTACAGGCTATCCTGATGATGAATATGGAGTTTGCACTGATGTAGTAGCTTTTGCCCTAAAAGATGCAGGCTATGATTTAATGGAATTAGTAAACGAAGATATTAAGGCCAATAAAGATTTATATAATATAGATACAATTGATAAAAAGATAGATTTTAGAAGAGTTCAAAATTTAAAAATATATTTAGATAATAATGCTATAAGCCTTACTACTGATATAAATAAAATAGATAAGTGGCAAGGTGGAGACATCATTGTATTTAAAAAACATATTGGAATAGTATCAGATAACAGAAATAAAAAAGGAATATCTTTTATTATTCATCATGCTAATCCTTATCAAAGATATTATGAAGAAGACATTTTAGAATATCGTGATGATATAGTTGGTCATTATAGAATTAGTTAGATAAATAGTAATTTGTAGGGAAGTTAATTATATGTCTAAGAATAATAAAGATAAAGTAGAAAAGAATTAGTAGAGGAGTGAATATTATGGGAGGACTTAGTGTTATAGTTCTTATGAATATATTATTATTTTTATATATATTCTTTATTACTATTTTTGTAGCTATTATATTGTATATAGTAATAAGTTATACTTTTGAAGGTATTTCAATTATGTGTATGAGTAAAAATATGGGATATAAAAATACTTTTACTGCTTGGATACCTTTTTATAATAAATATTTATTAGGTTCAATAGCGGGTAATAAAATAATAGGTATTATATCGGGAATTTTATCGTTTGTATCAATTTGTTTAGGTATTTATTTTTATATTCATAAAGAATTAGAAATAGTTTTATTTATTATATTAATAATTAGTTTAATAATTACTTTTATATTAGATACAATAATATCACATAAAATATATATTAGTCATACAAATAAATATGGAGATATATTAACTATATTTAATATCTTATCTTTTGGTTTATTAAGACCGATATTTCTTTTTATGGTTAGAAATAAATCTAGGTATTAATAATTAGTTAGAAAAATAAATAATTTAATAGAGATTAGTTTGAAATATAACTAATCTTTTTATTATATAAATATATCGAAACTTTAAATATTAAAACTATTGAATAAAATAGAGAAAGGAGAAAAATAATGAATAATAATTGTAATGATAGTTATGATAAAATAAAATGTAGAAAAGTTTAGTGAACAATCTAAAAAACAATTACAAGTATTCTAATATTACTAGAAACTTTGTTATTATTATGATATACTAGTGGTATATAAAGGAGAAGTAAAATGATAACGATAGAAGATTTTAAAAAAGTAGATATGCGAGTAGGTACTATAATAGAAGCAGCAGTTAACGAAAAAGCAAGAAAACCTGCTTATAAATTAACAATAGACTTGGGAGAACTAGGTATAAAGAAAACTTCAGCTCAAATAACTAATGTTTATAAACCAGAAGATTTAATAAATATGCAAGTAATAGTGGTTACTAATTTTAGTCCAATGAAAATAGGAGATGTTACTAGTGAAGTGCTTGTACTAGGAGTAGATACTAAAGATGGAGTAGTTTTATTAAATCTAGAAAGACAAGTAGAAAATGGTAAAAGAGTATACTAAGTTTTATTACATATTATAAATAAACTATAAATTAATTAATAAAGGAAAATAAATTATGAAAAGAGAAGAAGTAGAAAAAATAAGTATGGAAAGATTATATATGCTAGGAGGAGCATTATTAAGATATTTTAATGGTATGGAAATAACAGATGAAGAAGCATATATAATTTCTAATTGTCAAGATAATGAAATAGTACCCGCAATTAAGATGGTACAATTACATAATAGCAAAAATAAAAATAACCATTTTGCAGAATCTACTACTAAAATAAAGTTTGCAGGTTATACAGATAAATTAAAAAAGAGTAAATAAGGACTAGATAATAGTTCTTATTTTAATCCTTAAAAAATTATAAATTACCATAAATTAATTGATGTTAATAAAAAAATAGATAAGTATGTTATAATAATTAATGACAGGATTATATTTTGAAGAGGATGAAAATAATATAAAAAAGATAAACTGTCAAAGGAGAAGAGATATGAATAGATGTAAATGGTGTAATTTAAATAATCCTAAATATATAGATTATCATGATAATGAATGGGGCGTATTAAATCTAGAAGATACTTATCTATTAGAAATGTTAATCTTAGAGATGTTTCAAGCAGGATTATCTTGGGAATGTGTTTTAAATAAGAGGGAAACCTTCAGGGCTGCCTATGATGATTTTGATATAGATAAAATATGTAAATATACAGAAGATAAAATAAAAGAATTAGAGGGAAATAAAGATATTATAAGAAATAAACTAAAGATAAAGGCTAGTATTAATAATACTAAGATATTTAAAGATATCAAAGAAGAATATGGAAGTTTTAAGAATTATCTTTTAACATTTACTAATAATAAAATATACTATGAAATAAATATGGCAAGTTCTGAATTATCTGACAATTTATCTAAAGATCTACGAAAAAGAGGCATGACATTTGTAGGTACTACGATTATATATTCTTATCTTCAAGCTATTGGTATAATATATTCACATGATAGAGATTGTTATTTATATAAGGATGGAAATTGTGAAAATAGTTAGTCCTAAAATAAAAAACTATGTCGAATATAGTATTATAGATAGTATAAATGATAATGATTTTAGTAATAAATTATATAATACTAATATAAAAGAAAATATTATAATTAGTGATATAACTTTTGATAGTTGTATTTTTAATAATATTAATTTTAGTAATATAAAATTAGATAATGTTGATTTAATAGATGTAATATTTAAAGACTGTGATATATCTAATCAAGTATTTGATAATAAATTACTTAGTAGAGTAGTATTTGATAATTGTAAATTACTTGGTACTTCTTTTGTTAATAGTAGTTTAAAAGATGTTTCTTTTAGTAGTAGTAACTCTAAATATACTAATTTTTTTACTAGTAGTTTAAATAATATTGAGATAATAGATAGTGATTTTAGTAATAGTATATTTACTGAATCTAAGATTAAAAATATAAGTTTATATAATAGTACTTTTAATGAAACTGAATTTATTAGGACTAATTTAAAAGATGTTGATTTTTCTGCTTGTAATATAGAAAGAATAGTTTTTGATATTGATTCATTAAAAGGTATAAAAATAAATGTTCTTCAAGCTAGTGATATTATATCATTATTAGGAGTACAAATAAAATAGAGAAGAAATTAATCTTCTTTTTATTTGGTACTTCATCATATAGTATTTTGTGGTATGAGAAAGACTTAGGCCTTTCTCATAAATATTTTTAGTATTGACTATATATATAATAGATAGTATAATTAGTGTGAAAAGTATAACTAGTATAACTTTGGAAAGGAATGATTAGAAATATGAAGAAAAATAAATATATGGGTATAAGTAAAGTAGGGGGGAAAGGGCAAATAGTAATACCTAAAGAAGTAAGGGATATCTTTGGTATAAATCCGGGAGATTCTTTAATAGTACTAGCAGATCCTAAAAAAGGAATAGCTTTGATAAAATCAGATGTAATAGAAGCTGTTACCAATAATATATTAGGAGGAATTAATGATAAAGATAAATAATTTGACTAAAAAATATAAAGAAAAATTAGCAGTAGATAATTTAAATTTAGAAATAAAGACAGGAGAATTATTTTCATTATTAGGAACTAATGGAGCAGGTAAAACAACCACCATTAAAATGATATCAACACTAATATTACCTACTAGTGGAACAATAAATATTAATGGTTTAGATATTATAAAAGACCGTGAAAAAATCAAAAGAATAATAAATATTTCTCCTCAAGAGACCGCTATTGCACCGAATTTAACTGTTCTAGAAAATCTCTATTTTATGGCTGGTATTTATGAAATAAAAAAAGCTAAAGAAAAAATAAATGAATTAATTAAACTTTTTAAATTAGAAGAAGTATTAAATCAAAAGGCTAAAACACTTTCTGGCGGTTATCAAAGAAAACTATCTATAGCAATCTCTCTAATAAATGATCCTGAAATACTATTTTTAGATGAACCAACATTAGGATTAGATGTTATTTCAAGAAGAGAATTATGGCATATAATTGAAAATTTGAAAGGAAAAATAACTATTATTCTTACTACTCATTATATGGAAGAAGCAGAAATTTTATCTGATAGAATTGGAATAATGAATAAAGGAAAATTAATAGAACTAGGTACTTCTAAAGAATTAATAAAAAAAACTAATGCAAAGAACTTTGAAGATGCCTTTATCAAGATAGTAGAGGGGGCTAACTAATGAGAACGATAACATTTGCTAAAAGAAATCTAAAGGAAATAATAAGAGATCCTTTAAGTATCATCTTTTCTCTAATATTACCATTATTTCTTTTATATATATTTGAACAATTTAAAATACCAAGCAAAGTATATAGTATAGAAAATTTCACTCCTGGTATTATTATATTTAGTTTATCCTTTATAACAATGTTTACAGCTTCATTAGTGGCCAAAGATCGAAGTACATCACTAACCACTAGGTTAGGAGTATCGCCAATGAAAGAAATAGAATATATTCTAGGTTATACCCTTTCAGTAGTACCAGTAGTATTTCTTCAAAATATTATCTTCTTTCTAGCGGCTATTATCCTCGGTTTAAATCCAACTATAAATATACTATATACAATTTTAGCAGTATTACCTATATCCCTACTATTTATATCTTTAGGTATTTTAATTGGTACTATTACGTCTGAAAAATCATCATCAGGAGTATCAAGTGTTGTCGTTCAATTAGTGGCATTTACTAGTGGTATGTATTTTAGTACTGATATGGTAAGTGAAACTTTTGATACTATATGCAAAATATTACCATTTAAAGGTACTTTAGATATTACCAAAAGTATATTAAATAAAAATTATGACAATATCCTAGTATCAACTTTAATAGTTTTATTATATACAATAATGACAATAACTATAGCTATCATACTATTTAAAAAGAAAATGATTAGTGATAATAAATAAATACAATTGATTAAATCAAAAAATTATGATACAATAAATTTGTTAAAAGTAACGGAGGAAAAAATGAACGAGAGAAATAATCAAGAACATGAAAAGAAGTTAGAACAAATAACTCCTACGGCAATTAATGTTAGAGAAAGAAGTGCTGGTACTAGTGTAGGAACAGGGTTCGATTTTTTAACAAGTGCTAGTGCTTATACTATAGGTGGAGATACTACTAATAGAAAAATAACTATATCGGAAAATGAACTATATCAAAAGAACAATCAATGTAATGATATATTATCTTTTATTAAAAAAGTATCAATGTGTACTGCAAAAACTTATAAGGATGGTCAAGAATGTTATGTAGTAGATTCCAAAACCGCTGGAGTATTGAGTATTGGCCCAAGTATTGTTCTAAAATATAATGGAGAATATTTTAAGAAATACGGCTATGATGTAAATACTTTAGTTGAAGGAGACACAATCCCTGTTAGTATTATCAATAAAGTGACAAATGACATACTAGAAGATAAAAGAAAATATGTAATAGGTGTATTAAAAAATAATAATATTGAAGGATTAACGGATAATCAAATCGATGCTCTAGTATCAAGAGCCTATAGTGTTGGAAATATAAGCGACTTTCCATCAGCCTACAAGCAATTCGGAAATACTGAAGAATTATATCAAAAATATTTAAGTACTGTAAATGGAGCAGGAACCATTTATGAAAAAGAATTAACAGCAAGAAGAAATGCTGAAGTAGAATTATTTAAAAATGGTTATCAAAATGATGGTAATAAACAAGGAGTAACAGATCCTATTGCCAATTATTTCGAAGATTTAAAAAATCGTGGTATTGATATATCAGAACAAACTGATAGTAGTGAAGAACCGCTAAAAGAAGGTATCAAAGATCCAATGGCTGAATATATAGAAACCGCTAAAATTAATAATATCGATATATCAGAACAAACTGATAGTAGCAAAGAACCATTAAAAGAAAGTATCAAAGATCCTATGGCAGAATATTTAGCATCATTAAAAAATTCAGGGATAGATATATCAGATCAAACAGATAGTAGCATGGAAACTAAAGTACAATCACCTCAAACGGGTGACAATTATAACGATCCAATTGTCAGTGGTCCAAGGATAATAAATAGAAATTATACTGAAGCAGATATTAATATAGTAGTAAATATATTATGGCACGAGTTTGGTGGTAGTTTAAGTGGTAATTTTCAAAAAGACTGTTTTACCTTACTTAATCTTGCGTGTACTATCGTAAACAATTCTTATGCCTATGGTGGAGCAGGCAGTGGAAAAAGTATGGCTCAAGCTATTAGGGATGCCGTAACATTAAAACCAGAATTGTATGAAGGTGGTCAAAGTTATATTTATGGTGATTTCAATCCATCTAGTGTTGGTGCTCCTGAAAGTACCATTAATCTTCTTAGAGCGGTGGCGGAAAAAGCATTAAGTGGTGAATATTCATTACCAAGTAATATGAGAGGGCAAAGTGCTAGGTATATAATGAATGGTTATAGTAATTTTGATAAAAATAGTGAAAACTATGGAGAACACTATTTAGTAGATAAAGCATGGTATAGTCTTCAAGATAAAGATTTTGTTATTTATCCTTTAAATGAAGGTAAGCCAAATGATAAAACTATATTCACTACTGAAATATCTGATTTTGATGTTTTTGGCAATAAGATAATTAATAAAAATGTTAAAGCTTATGAAATATATGCCAATCAAATAAGTGAGGACATATTAAATAGTCTAAAGTAAATAAAAGTGTCAATTTTTGACATTTTTATTTTACTTTATCTAAATAGTATGATAAAATGAAATTAGATAGTAGAATAGCTACTAATAAAGGAGGTGGAAATATGGCTACTATTGGATATAACACAAGTGGTTATAATGATCTAGCAGCAGAAATAAGATCAAGAAAGACTAATCTACTTGATATCTTAAGTACTTTTCCTGAAATAGAAAATGCAATTGCTGATGCTTGGAAAGGAGAAGATGCAACTGCATATTGTGAAGCCTTAGTAAAGGTTGTAAATAGTACTAAAGAAACAATTTCTGAAACTTACGATGCTATGGCTGCAGAATTTGAAAGAACTTACAATGATTGGATTGAAAAACAAAGAACAAATAATGGAAATTAGAAAATAAAATGGAGGTGGAATAATGAATAGTAATTTTTTAGGAATGGATCCAGAACTTGCTAAAGTAGCAATGAATAAAATTAAAACTAAAAAAGCTGAATTAGATAACGAATCAAAAAGAGCATCTTCTGCTTTAAGAGATAAAGTAAATACAGCTTTTGCGGGAACTGCTACTAATAGTATGCAAGAATATATAAATAGAATAAATGCTTCACTAGAAGGATTATATAACTATTTAGATGGAAATGATTCAAACTTTGCTAATAAGTTTAATGAATATATCCAAAGCTATATTACTTCAGATGAAAATCTTGAACAAAGTTATTCAGGAAAAATGCAATAAAAAAACAAAATATTTTACTTAAAGTTGAGTTTATAAAAAAAACTCAATTTTTTTATGGTAATTTTTGTTAACTACAAGTTAATAAAACGTTTGCTTTTTGTTCGCTTTTTTTACTTTTTTTCACTTTTTTTAACAAATTTCGGAAAAAATTACAATTTTCAGAAAAAAATTTGTTTATATATAGTGAAGGGAGGAATTACGTATGAATGATACGAGTTAAAAAAAACACACAAGAAATAATTTAAGAAAGGAGGTAATATATGGATCAAATAACAATTTTAAGATTAAACAATCAAGATGAAAGTCATATCATAGGCATTTATGTAGGAGATAGATCCGTCGATATAAGTAAGGAAGATGCTATTGTCTTAAATGCTGTGATAGAAAAGTGTTACACTAAAGATCAAATAACTGATGAAGATTTTGCAAGAATAAATGAAATAACAGAACGATTATGTAAAGCCATCAAAGCTGCTACTAAATAATTTAAACAAGGAGGTAAAATGAAAAAAAATTTAATAGTATTGCAAGATGGAGCCAAAGATTGCGGGGCTGCTTGTCTTCGCTCGATAATACAATATTATGGTGGTAATGTTACATTAGAACGTTTAATAGAATTAACTAAAACGACTAAAGAAGGAACAACCTTTTATAATCTAAAAGAAGCATCTGAAGAGATTGGACTAGCTACCAGGAGCTATCGAGTTGATGACATTGAAAAGATAAAAGAAATAAATATACCATTTATTTGTCAAATAACTAAAAATAACTATACTCATTTTATTGTGGTATATAAAATAAAAGATAATAAACTTTTGATAATGGATCCATCTATTGGGAAGCAGAGTATTGATATTTTTGATTTTAATAACATATGGACAGGCAATATTATGTTATTTGAAAAAGTATCGACTCTTCCGTTAGAAGAAGATCTAAATATCACAAATAGACTAATCAAAGAAGTGTTAAAAAATAATAAAGGAAATATTATCTTTGTAATGATATTATCCTTAATATCAACAATTTTATCTTGCCTTGTTAGTCTCTATTCCCAAATAATATTTGATAAAATAATAGATACAGAACTAAATAATCTAATAATAATAACATTAACATTTTCCATTTTGTATATAATAAAAAATATAACAAACTATATAAGAAATCATATTCTTATCTATATTAGTCAAAAATTAGATATAAATATATTATTAAATACTTTTACTAAAGTAGTTTTACTTCCTTATAACTACTATAAAAATAGAAGATCATCGGAAGTGTTATCTAAAATAAACGATTTATCTTATATTAAAAATTTTATATCAAAGATAATTGTAACAACTTTTCTTGATTTCTTACTCCTGATGGTGGCTACCATTACAATATATTATAAAATAAAAGAAGTATTAATAATATTCATCATAACCCAAATATTATATATTTTGATAGTATTAATATTTAATAATTATATCAAAAACATAACTATTAAAAGACAAGAGGCTACGGCTATTTTAAATAATACTATCATTGAATCTGTAAGTACTTTTGAAACAATTAAAGGACTTAATATTGAAGATAATATTATCTATAAATTTAGTAAGGATTATAGTAGTCTATTAAATATAACCTTTGATATAGATAAATTAAATAATCTTCTAACTTTTTTAAAAGAAATGATTATCAATATTTGTTTAATAACAGTTGATTACTATATATTTAAAAATATAATGAATGGAATATCGACAACTGGAGATTACCTTACTATTACCATCTTATCTAGTTATCTAATATATCCCATAAGTAATATCATGGACTTATCTTATGAATATCATTACATTAAAAATAGCATCAAGAGAGCTAATACTTTCTTTGAAGTAGAAGAAGAAAAAATACATGATAAAAGAAAATTAATAGTAAATGGTAATATCAAAATAACAAATTTAAAGTATACTTTTAATAACAAATATTATGTACTAAATGATATAAATCTCTTTATTAAAAATAATGACAGAGTACTAATATTAGGTTCTTCTGGCAGTGGTAAATCAACAATATTAAAACTATTATATAAGTATTTAGAAGCGGACCGAAAAACAATATATATAAATGGTTATGATATAAATGATTATAGTTTGTCAGATATAAGGAAAAGTATTACTTATGTATCTCAAAATGAGTTATTATTCAATGATACTATTAGAAATAATATTATCTTGGGTAGAGAGGTAAGTGAAATAGATTATCTAAACATTTGTAAAATACTTCATATTGATGATATTGTAAAAGATAGTATTCAAGGTTATGATTATGTATTAGAAGAAAATGGTATCAATCTATCAGGAGGGCAAAGACAAAGGATAATACTTGCTCGAAGTTTATTAAAAAATAGTAATATTATTATGATTGATGAAGGCTTTAATCAAATAGATATAACTTTAGAAAGAGAAATACTTCAAGACATATTTACTTATTATCATAATAAGACTTTCATTATAGTATCCCATCGTAAGGAGAATAGTGATTTGTATAATAGAATAATCAAAATAAAAAATGGAGTAGTTCAATCGATAGAGGAGGTAAATAATGAATAAATATATTGATAGTGAAATAATTCTATCAAGAAAAATAAAATACTTTGTATATGTTTATATATTAATAATAATTATCATAATGCTTTCCTTAATTACCATGTCTATGATTTTTAAATATAAGCTATATTACAAAGTAAAAGCAATTGTTGCTGAAGATAACAATTTAAAAGTATATATACCTCTTAATGATATTAAATATATTTTAAAAAATGATTATCTATTTATTGATAACAAAAAATATAAATATAATATCAAAGAAATAAACAAAGAATATCTTACTGATAATATGACAACATATCAAGTTATAACTTTAGAATTAAGCCTTCCATCAGAATATAAATATCAAAATTTAACACTAGATATAAAATTAATCAAAGAAAATAAAAAGATAATAAATTATATATTAAGAAAGAGAGGATAAATATGCAAGAATTAACTAAAAGTGAAATGCAAAAAATAAACGGTGGAGCATCTGCTGTACTAATAGGAACTGTAGTAACCGCTATTATCGCTTTCGTATCTGGAATACTAAGTGGTTACTCAAATCCTAAAAAATGTAATTAAGAAAGGAGATTATAATGATAGAACTAACAAAAGAAGAAACTAAAAAAGTAGTAGGAGGAACCGACTTAACAGCTAGTATGTTAACTGCTATTTATAAAACTATTGAAGTAATATTCAAAGTAGGTGAATCATTAGGTAACTTTATTCGTCGTAAAACTGAAAATAAAATGTGTGACATCTAAAATGATTTAAATAGTACGGTGGCAACCATCGGAATTAATGTCTGTAGATAAGGTCTCGTCAAAGACCTTCAGTAGCAGAAAATCTTATCCGTGAGGGAAGATAGCGTTCCAAATAGCAAAAAAAGTCACATTTTATCAAAAAAATATCTCGAACTGCTTGTAAAATAAAATAAATAATGATATAATCTTAATGAAAAAGCGGAAGGAGGGATAAAATGTCAGCAGGTACTAAGGTAACCGTTAATGTAAAAAATAATGATGTTGAGTTTGCTTTAAGAAGATTTAAAACGCAAGTAGCTCGTAACGGTAATCTCTCTAAAGCTAAAGAAAGAGCAGAGGGCTATAAGAAGCCAGGAGTTAGATTAAAAGAAGAAAAAAAGAAAAACACTATTAACTCAAGAAAGAAAAATAAAAGAAATTATTAGGAGTTGATAATATGACATTAACTGAGAGAATTAATAATGATTTAAAAGAAGCTATGAAAAGCAAAGATAGTTTTCGTCTTGGTGTAATTAGAATGGTTAAAGGTGCTATGCAATTGGCTAAACCGAATCCAAGAGAAGAATTAACAGATGATGATGTAATCGCTGTTATATCTAAGCAAATAAAAATGATAAATGACTCAATAAATGAATTTGCTAAAGCTGGTAGAGAAGATTTAGTAGAACAAAATAAGAAAGAAATTGAAGTGTTAAAAGCTTATATGCCAGAACAATTAACTGAGGAAGAACTTATTGAAATAATTGATAAAGTATTTAATGAGGTAAAACCTACATCTTCAAAAGATATGGGACTTATTATGAAAAGCTTATCACCATTAGTAAAAGGTAAGGCAGACATGTCTTTAGTTAATAAGATAGTTAAAGAAAAACTAAATTAAAAAGGCTTTAGTAAACTAAAAAGTAAAATAAGAGTATCTAGACTTAATTAAAGTTTAGATACTTTTTCTCTCTATATATTTTCCTCTCTTAAAAAAATAATAAAAAAACAATATTTAACCTTTTAATTTATTACAATATTTGATATAATTTATAAGAAGGCAGTGATATAAATGAATACATCAAAAATAAGAAACTTTAGTATTATAGCCCATATCGATCATGGAAAGAGTACTCTTGCTGATCGTATTTTAGAATATACTGGAGAAGTCGATAAAAGACAAATGAAAGAACAATTATTAGACAACATGGATATTGAAAGAGAAAGAGGAATAACTATTAAATTAAATGCTGTAAGATTATCTTATAATGGTTATATGTTAAATCTTATTGATACTCCAGGACATGTTGATTTTAGTTATGAAGTATCACGTTCACTAGCGGCTTGTGAAGGAGCTATTTTAGTTGTTGATGCTACTCAAGGAATAGAAGCACAAACTCTAGCTAATGTTTATTTAGCCTTAGAAAATAACTTAGAAATAATTCCAGTAATCAATAAAATAGACTTACCAAGTGCTGATATTTTAAAAGTAGAAAAAGAATTATACGACACTTTTGGATTTACTAGTGAAGAAATAGTTAAAGTATCCGCTAAAACAGGTGTAGGAATTCCTGAATTAGTAGATAAAATTATTGAGCGTGTACCAGCCCCAAAAGAAATCAATGATAAGCTAAAATGTTTAATATTTGATAGTTATTTTGATTCTTATCGTGGTGTTGTTATTCTTGTTAGGGTGGTATCTGGTAAAATAACTAAAAAGACAAAAATAAAAATGATGACCACCGGTGATTCTTATGAAGTTGTATCATTAGGTTATCATACTCCATTTGAACATGAAACAGAAGTTTTAAACGAAGGTGAAGTGGGATTTATCACTGCATCGATAAAAAGTCTTTCTTCTGTTGAAGTGGGTGATACTATAACTGATGCAAATGATCCAGCGGATACACCATTACCAGGTTATAAACCTATGAAACCAATGGTTTACTGTGGTATTTATCCTATTGAATCAAATAAATATCCAGCTTTAAAAGAAGCTATCGAGAAGTTAAAACTAAACGATGCCGCTTTGACCTTTGAACCCGAAACATCAAGTACTTTAGGTTTTGGATTTCGAATGGGCTTTCTTGGATTACTGCATTTAGAAATAATATCTGAAAGAATAGAAAGAGAGTTTGGTATCGAGATTATTGCTACCACACCATCTGTTAATTATGAAATAAATTTAACTGATAATACTAATATTTTTATTGATAATCCAAGTATGATGCCAGATCGTGTTAAAATAAAAGAAATAAAAGAACCATATATCTTTACTAATATTTTGGTACCAACAGATTATATAGGCCCAATTATGGAATTATGTCAGGATAAAAGAGGCATCTATAAAAGTATTGATTACTTAGATACTACAAGAGTAAATATCCACTACGAATTACCATTATCAGAAATAGTTTATGACTTTTTTGATAGATTAAAATCATCAACCAAAGGTTATGCTTCATTTGATTATGAGGTAATTGGTTATAAACCAAGTGATCTTGTAAAAATGGATATCTTACTAAATGGAGAAGTAGTAGATGCTTTATCCCTAATTGTCCATAAAGATTTTGCTTATGATCGTGGACGAAGAATGGTTGATAATCTAAAAAATATTATTCCAAGACAAATGTTTGAAGTGCCAGTTCAAGCCGTTATTGGAAGTAAAGTAATAGCAAGAAGTGATATTAAAGCTATGCGTAAAGATGTTCTTGCTAAATGTTATGGAGGAGACATCACAAGAAAGAGAAAACTCCTAGACAAGCAAAAAGAAGGTAAAAAGAAAATGAAAACAATAGGTAGAGTAGAAATACCTAGTGAAGCATTTTTAAGTATATTAACCGATTACAAGAAAAATTAATATAATAAACTAGGAGAGATTTTATGAGCAGTACATATAATGAAATTAAAAGAATTCTATTCTCAGAGAGAGAATTAGATATAAACAAAATAAACGAATATCTAGATATTGACTTTAAAGCCACTATCAATATTATTTTTGATATCTTCTATGACAGCATTTTAATATCATCTTATGATGAAATAAATCTTATTCTATATAATATAGAAGAAATCATTGATAATCAAAGTACTGACAATTATAAAATAATAAACAATAAAGTAAGAGAAGTAAACTATAAATTATCCAAACTAAATATTAATACTATCGAATTTAGAAATATTAAACTAACTCTAATTGATTTAAATAGAAAAATGAATCTTAAAAAAGAAAAGGCTGACAACTTTAATATCTATAATTTATATAGTCATTTAATATTTAAAGAAAAAGACTTAAAAACTGTCGAATTAATAATTAAATATAAAGATGATATTCTAAAAGTAACTGATAATGATGGTAGAACTATCTTTTATAACATATTAGAATATTATTTAAAAGAAGAAAATAAAGAAGAACGAGACTACTTCTATGATGTTATTATGCTCTTTATTCACAACTTAGAAGAAGAACTATCAAAAAATAAAGTTATATACCTAGATAAATTATCTAAATATCAAGATAAAAATTATGTCAAAGAAATAATGGATCGTTTAAAAGATATAAATAAAGTTGATACTATTGAATTAGAAAAGAAATATAATATAAGTTCTATTGTTAAGGATGCTATTATTAAAGAGATGGAAAGTTTTCATTTTGATAGAAGTGGTAGATTAGAATTAGATGTTAATTTTGTAACCATTGATGATCAAGAGGCCTTATGTTTAGATGATGCTATTAGTTTAGTAAAAAATGCTGATGGTAGCTACTATTATTATGTAGCAATTACTGATATACCATCACTTATTCCATATCAATCACAAACATTCTATGATGCTCTTGGTAGAGTAGAAACCATTTATTTAATTGATAAAAATATTAATTTATATCATCCAAATATAGCAAATAATTTATGTTCACTTTTACCAAATATTAAAAAGAATGTCTTATTATATCGCTATTTTGTTGATTCTAATTTAAATATCGATACCAATAGCCTTGAAATAATAAGAGGGATTATAACTGTTAAAAATAGATTAACTTATGATATGGTTGATACTTGTACTAATATTGATTTAAAAACTATAGGTATGTTAGAGAGAATATCATTAATTACTAGTAGTTTAAAAGCTCATAATAGTGGTAAAGAAATTTATCGAAAGGTTGAAAACTATATAAAAAAAGCTCCTGACTATCATCCGAGTACCTTTGCTGATAAATCAGTATCCGCTAATATCGTTCAGGAATCGATGTTACTAGTAAACAGTACTACACCAAAGTATTTCCATGATCGTAATTTAATCTATATCTATCGTAATCATCGTATATACAACAAAGAATATGCTGATCGTTTATTTAAAACAATAACTAAAACTTATGAAGGAAATATTCCACCTAAAGAATATGAAAAATTAGTCAAAGTACTAGCGGTATCTTACCTAAATGCTTATTATAGTAGTACAAGTATTGGTCATGAAGGACTAGGCTATGACTATTATTCTCATTCATCAAGTGCCGCTAGAAGGTTTGTTGATTCTTATAATCAATACCTAACTTATCAGCAGTTATTTCAAAGTCATCCTCTTACTGATGGAGAGTACTATGAACTAGAGGGTGTAACTAAAGAGATAATTGAATACATAAATGATAAAAAGAGAGAAAATCAAAAGTTTCAAAATGAATATAACTATTTATATAGTAAAGGAAAAATATTAGAAAGAAGGAAGTAAAATGAGATTACCAGATTTAACTGAAGCAAGAAAAAGAACAAAAAACAAAACAGAAGTATCATATGACAAATATAAAGTACCAACTTCTATTCACAATATTGGTCATAATAAAAAATATACTATTTTAACCTATGGCTGTCAAATGAATGTTCATGATAGTGAAAATATATCAGGTATTATGGAAGATTTAGGTTATACTAAAGAAGATAATTATGAAAATGCTGATGTCATTATAATTAACACTTGTGCTATAAGAGAAAATGCTCAAAATAAAGTAGTAGGTATTTTAGGAAGAATAAAAAAATTAAAAGAAACTAATCCTAATATTATAACCATTATTGGTGGTTGTATGCCGCAAGAAGAATCTGTATCAGGTATGATAAAAGATAAATATAAATGGGTTGATATTGTTCTAGGAACACATAATATCTATGATATACCAACTCTTTTAGATAATATAAATAAAGAAAGAAAACAAAATATTGAAGTATATTCTATTGAAGGTAGTATTATAGAAAACTTACCAGTAAAAAGAGATTCTAAAATTAAAGCTTGGGTAAATATTCAATATGGTTGTGATAAGTTCTGCTCTTACTGTATTGTTCCTTATACTAGAGGTAAACAAAGAAGTAGATTACCAGAAGATATTCTAAAAGAAGTTAAAAGTCTAAAAGACAAAGGCTATAAAGAAGTAACATTATTAGGACAAAATGTTAATGCTTATGGTAAAGATTTAGAACTAAATTATACAATGGCTAATTTACTTGAAGACACCGCTAAAACAGGTATTGATAGAGTAAGATTTGTAACATCTCACCCTTGGGACTTCTCAAGTGATATGATTGATGTTATCGCAGCATATCCTAATATTATGCCTTATATTCATTTACCAATTCAATCAGGATCAGATAACATTCTAAAGAAGATGAATCGTAGATATACTATTTCTGAATATAAAAATCTTTTCAATGAATTAAAAACAAAAATACCAGGAGTTAGTATAACAACCGATATTATAGTAGGTTTTCCAGGTGAAACAGAAGAAGACTTTGAAAAAACATTAGAAATTTATAATGAATTAAAATATGATTTAGCCTATACTTTTATCTATTCACCAAGAGAAGGAACCCCTGCTGCTAAAATAGAAGATAATATTTCATTAAAAGAAAAAGAAGAAAGATTACAAAGATTAAATGCTCTTGTTAATAAATATGCTAGAGAAAATAATGAAAAATATCAAGATAAAATAGTACCAGTATTAATTGAAGGTTATTCTGATAAAGGTGGTAAATTAATGGGTTATACAGATACCATGAAACTAGTCAATGTAGTTGGAGGCCCATCTAACATAGGAAGTATTGTACCTGTTCGCATAACTGAAGTAAAAACATGGTCAATGGAAGGGGAAGTAGTAAGTGATAGAAAGTAGTATTGAAGAATTATTTAATAGTATTAATAATTCTAATGAATATAAAGAATATAAACAAATAATAGATATAATTGATAAAGATAAAGATATTAAAGACTTAATTGAAGAAATAAAATCATTACAAAAAGAAGCTACATATTTAGAATATCATCATAATGATAAATATAAAGAACTAGATAAGGAAGTAGAAGAAAAAACTAAATTATTAAATAATAATACTAAATACCAAGAGTATTTAAATAAACTAAAAAACTTTAATAATACATTACTTGCTTCTTCTTCTTTACTAGAAGATTACTTAGATAGTACTATTAGTATATAGTAACTATCTTTTTATTGTGTTCACTGTAAGCCTATAGTCTTCCAGTGTTAGTTCAAGACTTATAAATAAGTCTCAAACTAATATATCAACCATATCTATTATATATAAGCCAAAAATATATAATAAAATTTATTGCAAATATCCTAGATTTATGATAACATATAACATATAACATATAAGATATAACATATAACATATAACATATAACATATAACATATAACATATAACATATAAGATATAAGATATAACATATAACATATAACATATAACATATAACATATAACATATAAGAAAACAATCTTATTTAATATATTAATAAAGTAGGAGATATAAATATGGAATTATTAAGAGTAGTAGATAAGCAAGGTAATAATACCAATGAAATATTAGAAAGAGAAGAGTTACATAATAGAAATAAATTACATAATGAAGTAACTATATATATAATAAATAATAATAATGAAGTATTATTACAAAGAAGAAGTAAAAATAGAAGATTTTCTCCTGACAAATTAGGTGTAATAGCGGGTCATAGTTTATATAATGAAAATCCTATTGAGACCGCTATTAGAGAAGTAAAAGAAGAAGTAGGTCTTAAAATAAATAAAAAAGATATACATGAGTTATTACCTAAATATCTTGTAATAGAGGAATATAATAATCATTATATGTATCCTTACTATGTAATATCTGATTTAAAAGAAAAAGATTTTAGTATTCAAAAAGAGGAATTACAATATGTAAAATGGTATAATATAGATGATATTATTGATATGATTAATAGTAATAATCAAGATATTGTATTTAAAAAAGAAGAAATATTATTATTTAATAAATTAAAAGATATTAATTTACATAAAAATAAGTATAATAATGAAGAAAAATAACATTTCTTCTTTTATTTTATAGTATTTTATGATAGAATTAAGGTATAAGGTAGGTTATGAATATGAAATTAAATGAAAAGAGAATAGTGAATGATATAAGATTATTAGCGTTAGATATGATAGATACCGCTGGTAGTGGTCATCCAGGAATAGCATTAGATATAGCACCGACACTATATACATTATTTGCATATCACTTAAAGTTTGATTTAGAAAGAAAAGCATGGTGTAATAGAGATCGATTTGTTTTAAGTGCTGGTCATGGTAGTGCTATTTTATATAGTACAATGTATTATTTATTAGACGAATATAATTTAGATGAATTAAAAAATTTTAGAAGAATATCATCAGTATGTACTGGCCATCCTGAATATAATTTAAATAATCGTATTGAAGTAACATCTGGACCATTAGGACAAGGTTTTGCTACATCAGTAGGAATGGCTATTGGAGAAAAATATTTAGAAAGTACTTTTAATAGAAAAAAGAATACTGTTTTTAATTATAATATATATACATTAGTATCTGATGGAGATTTAATGGAAGGAATCTCCTATGAAGCTGCTTCACTAGCGGGTAATCTAGGCTTAGATAATCTAATTGTTTTATATGATAGTAATGGTGTAACCGCTGATGGTGATTTAGATAAAGTAATGTATGAAAATATTCCAGATCGTTTTGCATCAATGAATTGGGAAGTAATTGTTGTTAAAGATGGTGAGAATATTGGTGAAATATCTAATGCTATTGAAAAGGCTAAAAAGAGTAAGAAACCTGTTTTAATTGAAATTAAAACAAAATTAGGAAAATACTCTAAATACGAAGGAACTAATAGAATTCATTCAAATCTTGATAAAGAAGATTTAGAACAAATAAGAATTAAACTAAAAGGAGGGCCAGCCTTTACTTATAGTGAAGAAGATCGTAATGCAGCCTTAAAGTTTATCAAAGAAGGAACTGAAGACTATTATAGAGAATGGTATTCTGAATATGAGATGTATATAGCAAATTCTTCTGATGAAGAAAAAGATAGAATAAATTTAGTAATTGAAAACGAAAAAATATCATTAGATATTGATGCTGTTGTTGATGCTAGTAAGATTTTTGAAGATAAAACAATGAGAGATATAAATTACCAAATAATGAATGTAATAGGAACATTTATCCCAAACTTTATGGGAGGTAGTGCTGACTTATTTTGCAGTACTAAAACATATCTAAAAGGAAAAGAAGAGTTTTCAGTAGATAATTATGCTGGTAGAAATATCAATTTTGGTGTCAGGGAAAATCTTATGGGAGCAATTTTAAATGGACTTGCTCTTACTAATATTCGAAGTTATGGTAGTACTTTTTTAGCATTTTCTAATTATATGATGCCATCAATTAGAATGAGTGCTATGATGGATCTGCCAGTAACTTATATCTTTACTCATGATAGTATAAGAGTTGGTGAAGATGGACCAACACATGAACCAATAGAGCAACTAGGAATTTTAAGAAGTATTCCTAATTTATCAGTCTATAGACCTGCTGACTACAAAGAGTTAATAGGTAGTTGGACAAATATATTAAAAGAAGGAAAGCCAGCTGTTCTAATCTTACCAAGAGGTCATAACAACACTATGAAATATACCAATCCTAAAAAAATTGAAAGAGGAGGATATATCATAAGTGAAGTTAAAACAAGATTAGATGTAATTCTAATAGCAACAGGTAGTGAAGTAGAACTAGCTATGAATATCAAAGAAGAATTATTAAAAAATTATATTGAAGCCAGGGTAGTAACAATGCCAAATATGAATCTTTTCTTAAAACAAGATCGTGATTATATTGAACAAGTTTTCCCATCAGGCTATCGAAGAATGGTAATTGAATTATCAAATGATCCAAATTGGTATCGCTTTATCACTTCTGATGAAGACTTTATCGGAGTAACAACCTATGGAAAGAGTGGTACTGAAAAAGAAGTAATGAACTTCTTTGAATTAGACATGATGGATTTAGTTATAAAAATAAAGAATAACTTATAATTCGACAAAAATAATAAATATAGTATGATATCCTATTAAAGGTGATATATAATGAGGACATACTATATTTTTAATGTTAATAAATACTATAACTATATGTATAAAGATAAACCCTTTAAAATGTATAAAATATTTGAAGAAATATACTATTCAAAAGATTATGATAGTATTAAAACATATCATGTACTAGAAGAAATAGCTAATCCCTTTAATAAAATAATGTTAAATGAATATATATATTTTGAATATAAATTAAAATATGGTTACAAAAGAAAAGATAACCTTCATTACTTAAATACCACTGAAAAAAGTATTTTAAGAATCAATAACTATAACATAAAGATCGAAACAGAAGGTAATTATAGTGAGTTTTTTAATGAAATAAGTAATTATAATAACAATCTATTTGTCTGTGATTTTGAAAATATGGATTATTTCTGGTTATCTAAACTAAAAACTTTACAAAAAGAAAAATTAATAGTACAATAACTATAGAGAGGAGAAGATAATATGCTTTGGGATATATTATATATAGTAATAGGCTTAGTAGTTGGATTAGTGCTTGGCTTTCTAATAGCAAGAAAATTAATGAAAAAAGAATTAAAGAAAAATCCTCCTATCAACGAGCAAATGATTAAAACAATGATGAGTCAGATGGGAAGAACACCATCACAAAAACAAGTAAATCAAATGATGAAGCAAATGAATAAGTTTATGTAAAACTTGTTCATTTTTTCTAATTATGAAATAAATGTTTGCATTTTTGACTGTTTTATAGTATAATACTTTCATGTGAAAAAAGGGAGATGTTTTATATGAAAGAATTAACTGGTTATCCATCTATTGATAATATTCATAATAGAGATTATAATTATTTAGAAAGAAATCCAATCATACCAAATATGAGTATATACAATTCAATTAATTTAATAAGTAATTTTTATAGAAAAGAAGAAGCAATTGATTGTTTAGAATTAAATGCAAGTTATGATGAAATGTTAAAAGATGCTATTACTTTATCAAAAGCTTTAAAAGAATTAGGTATTAAAAAAGGAAGTATTGTATCAGTTGCCATGCCTAATTACTATCAAGCAGTAGTAGTATATCTTGCTTGTAATCGTATTGGAGCAATAACTACATTTATAAATGCAATGTCTTCAATTGATGAAGTACTTGGTTATTTAAATGAATTTGAATCAAGTCTATTTATAAATTATGATAAAGATAATGAATACAATCAAAAAATAAAAGAAGGTAGTAAAGTAAAAAATATAATTACTTTACATAAAAATGAAATAAATACTAAAAATTATAGTAGTATTATAACACCTGCTAACGGATATAATGATGACTTATCATTTAATGATATAGGAAGTATTTCTAAATACTATAAAAATCCAATATATACATTATATGGAGGAAAAGAAGATTCTTTAATTTTATTTACTAGTGGTTCAACAGGAAATCCTAAAAGTGTTGTATTAACAAATGAAAACCTACTTGCCTCAGGTATTTATATGAAGAATACAGGTAGAATAAAAGCAAAAGTTGGTGAAAGATGTTTAGTATGTGTACCATTTTCATATCCTTATGGCTTTGCTACATCTACTATTATGAGTTTAATTTGTGGTAGAGTAGCAGTTCTTGCTCCTACTTTAAGTAAAGATAATATTAGATATTATTTAAGTAAAAATCCAAATTATGTATTTGGTAGTCCAGCCTTATTAGAATTAATAAAAAGAAATGTTGAGGTAGGCGATGACTTATCATCAATCCATACTTTCGTATCTGGTGGAGATTTCCTTTCACCATCACAAAATATGGAGGGTGTAGAGTTCTTTAAAAAACATAATGCTGATGTTACTATATGTAATGGTTCAGGTAATGCCGAAACAGTAGGGACAAATACTATGGCTGTAGGATCTGTAAATAAACCTGAAACTGTAGGAAGAGTATTAGTAGGAACAAAGGCTATCATAGTAAATCCTGATACATTAGAAGAACTAAAGTACGGTGAAGAAGGAATGCTTTGTATAGCAGGTAAGCATCTATATAAAGAATATTATCAAGAACCAGAAAAAACTAAAGAAACTAAGTTTATGTATAAAAAAAATGAATATTATAAAACTGGAAACATTGGTGTATTAGACAAAGAAGGTTACTTCACCTTGACTGGAAGAAGTTCTAGATACTATATTAGATCAGATTTAAATAAAGTATATCTTGAACATATTCAATCAGTAATATCACTAATAGATGTAGTAGAGGCAGCTTGTGTTGTACCAAAACCAGATAAAGACTTATTATTTACTAATAAAGCCTATGTTGTATTAAAAGATGGAATTCTTCCAACTAAAGAAGTAAGTGATCATATAATAAACATGTGTTACAAACCACTTACTAATCCAATGACTGGGGAGACTATTCAATTAAAGCCATATGAAATACCAGAATCGATTACTTTCTTAGAAACACTACCTAGAACAGTAGCGGATAAAGTAGATTATAAATTACTTGAAGAATTAGCTAAAGAAGAAGTAAAAACCAAGAAGAGAGAATTAAAATAGTTTTTTCTTCTTTTTTACTTGTAAAAAAAGTAAAAAAATTGTATACTTAATATAGATGATAGATAGGAGTTGTTTATATGTATACTGGTATTTATTTTTTAATTGAAGCAATAGTGTATTCGATGCTACTTATGACTGTATATTTTAGAAAGAAAGTATTTAAAAGCAAAGAAAATAAAGTATATTCAATACTTGTTGTTGTATCATTCTTTGAACTTATTGTAGAACTTATTTTGGATTTTGTTGGACCTATGTATAAAGAAATACCTAATGTTAGTTTTTTTGTAGCTAGATTATTTTCTTTCGGGGTAGAACTTTGGATTACTATATTACTCTGCTACGTACTATTTGTATGTCTTAATATTAAAAAGAAAGAAAGATATATACCTGTAGTTAGAAATGTAGCAATAGTATTAATGATAATATTTACTACTTTGAACTTTATTTTACCACTTAACTTTAAATATGATGGATACATTTCTTATACTTATGGACCTAGTGTTAATATTATATATCTTTCGGCTTTCTTATATTCTTTTGTAGGTATTATTGTATTAATTAGGAATATTAAAAATATTAAAGATAAGAGATTTTTTCCAATACTTATATTTTTAATTGTTGGTGGTATTGCATCTTATATTCAATATATGAATCCTGGATTACTATTAGCAACACCAATTCATGCTTTTATTACTTTCCTAATGTATTTTACAATAGAGAATCCTGATGTTAAGATGATTGAAGAATATCATAAGGCTAAAGAAATATCTGATAATGCAAACGAAGATAAGACTATGTTTTTATATAATATGACTAATGATATTAGGTTAATAACTAAGGATATCAATATCAGTACTGATAAAATAATAGATGAAATTAGTAATAAAAAATTAGATAGAGATTATATAAATGATTGTTTAAGAACAATTAAAGAAGACACTGCTAGATTTACTACTATGACTAATGAAATACTAGATGTTGATAGTATAGATAGTGCTAGTATTAAAGTTTATGATGATAAATATAATATTAAATTATTATTAAAAAAATTAGTAACTGAATATACTGATAAGTGTAATAAAAAGAATATATCATTTAGAAATGATATAGCAAGTGATTTACCAGAATATCTATATGGTGATAATCTTGGTTTAAAAAATGTTTTAACTAGTATTTTAGATAATAGTATTAAGTATACTAAAGAAGGTTATATTGAACTTAATGTTAATACTATTATAAAAAACAATATAGCAAGACTTATTATTACTATTGAAGATTCAGGAGTAGGAATATCTCCTGATGAAATGGAGAGTATTTTTTACAAAAGAAAAGAAGAAATAGATGGTAGTAATATTAAAAATAATTTATATACTGCTAGAAAACTAATAACTTTAATGGGAGGAACTATTATACCAAACAGTAATTATGGTAAAGGAACAATAATGAAAATAGTTTTAGATCAGAAAATAGCGGACACTTCTAGTGATAAATATGTTAAATATGAAACAGCTTATGATAAGAAAAAAGTCTTACTTGTAGATGATAATATATCTACTGAAAAGATAATAAAGAAACTAATAAAAGATACTAATATTGAATTAGATTATGTATCATTAGGTAAAGAAGCTTTAGATAAAATAAGAAATAAAGAAAAATATGATTTAATTCTATTAGATGAGGTAATGGATCCATTAGATGGAATGACAGTTATGAAAAAGTTTAAAGATATTAGGAACTTCAAAACGACAGTTATTTTATTAACTAGAAATAATGAATATGAATATAATGAAGAATATCTAAAATATGGCTTCAGTGACTATTTATTAAAACCAATCAATAAAGATAAATTATTTGAAATAATAGATAAGTACTTAAAATAGTACTTATTTTCTTTAAAAACAATATATTGCCTTTATTTATTTTATATGATATATTGATATTAACTAAAGAAATATTATGAGTGAGACCATAGGCTCACTCATACATCGGAAGACTACAGGCTGAAGGGGCTAAAGAAAATATTATGGAGGATATAATGAATAATATGAATATTAAATTAGAAAAAGTTAGATTAGAAGATAGAAATAAAT
>OLQV01000795.1_pt1 | contig 26296 bp, 25 predicted proteins | sample 1672371 | NCBI WGS metagenome assembly OLQV01 (sample SAMEA3136676, study PRJEB25190) | human gut metagenome
CAAGAAGCCCCCACTTCAAAATCTATGATTTAAGTGGTGGGAGCATGTCACAGAAATACAGCTGGATGCTTTTTCAGAAGAAATTTCTGATTACAGTGATGAAGGGCTGAATAAAAACAGAATTTCTACAGTGCATATAAGATATATTGCAGTAGATTCCAGATATCAGGGACACAAAATAGGCACGAAGGTTCTTGAGGTTATTAGCAAAATGTTCTGGAACTTGCTAAAATATGGCCAGTACGTGTAATTACATTGGATGCCAGATGTAATCTGGTTGGCTGGTATGAAAAAATAGGTTTCAAAAAAATGAGACGAAATACATTTGGTCAGGATGGAGCTACAGAGGCTATGTATTTTGATTGTATGATGTATACAGAAGAATTGGAAAATTATTTACAGGTTTGAGATTATTTTGAGGGTTGGTTATGTGGATACAGTCAGATGATATGATTGAAATTTCAGGACAGGATGCGGTTGAATTTGCAAATTCATATTATAGACCAACAAGAGAAGAGATCAAACATTTTCAGGGATACATGGATGATATTGATAAAAAAATAAAAATTAAAGGGAATACAACAGGTGGATTTGAAGCATCTATAGAGGACTTGGATCTATCTTTTTTGGACGAGATTCCAATAAAGAATAATATCAGTGTAGAAATTTCTTATAATATTCCCTTTATGAATTTTACAAAAGAAAATTAAACTGTACGAAGCGATTACAAACCGGTTGTTCAGGAAAAACTGAAAAATTTTCTTGACAACCAGTTTTTTTGGATATATACTTTGATAATCAAAATATTCTAAAATCAAAGTAATAAGAATATGAGGAAAATAATATGAATATGAAACAGACCATAACAGGAGTGATCTGTGGGACCGGCGCCTGTGTGCCAAAGAGAGTTATGGATAATTATGAGATTGCTGAGTTTGTGGATACTAGTGATCAGTGGATCCGGGAAAGGACCGGTGTTATCAGGCGGCATATTGCAGAAAAAGAAACTACCGTTTCGATGGCAGCAGAAGCTGGACGCCAGGCTATGGAAGGCGCTGGTGTCAGCCCGGAAGAGATTGACCTGATCCTTCTGGCAACTGCCTCTCCAGACCAGATTTTCCCATGTACTGCCTGTAGCGTACAGGAGAAGCTTGGTGCATTAAATGCAACAGGATTTGATCTGAATGCAGCCTGTAGTGGATTTCTTTTTGCTTACAATACAGCCCAGGCATACATCAGTTCCGGCATCTTTCGAACAGTGCTGGTAATCGGCGCAGAAAGCCTTTCACGATTGGTTGACTGGAAAGATCGTAACACCTGTATTCTTTTTGGAGATGGGGCAGGAGCAGTTCTGCTGAAAGCAAAAAACAGCACATTTTATCTTCCGGCAACACATTCTGACGGAAGTGGAGGTATGGCACTGACCTGTAATGGAACAGCAGATATTCATCCATTTAACAAAGATGCAGGACCAGAGAAAAATCTCTCTTACATTCATATGAATGGGAAAGAAGTTTTTCAGTTTGCAATCCGCAAAGTACCACAGGTTATTGAAGAAGTTTTACAGAAAAATAATCTTACAAAAGAAGAAATTCGCTGGTTCATTCTTCATCAGGCAAACAGCCGGATTGTAGATGCAGTATCCAGGCGACTGAAAGTAGATATAGAGAAGTTTCCTATGAACCTTCAGGAATATGGCAATACTTCTTCTGCAAGCATTCCGATTCTTCTTGATGAACTGAATCAAAAAGGTGTCCTTCTTAAAGGACAGAAGCTTGTACTTGCAGGATTTGGAGCGGGGCTTTCCTGGGGAGCCAGTATTCTGGAATGGGATATCTGACAAAATAACCGGAATTTCCGGTGTATATAAAAACACATAATACAGAATTTAAGGAGAAAAATCATGTTAGAAAGAATCATTGAACTTACCGCAGACACTTTAGGAGCAGAAGCATCACAGATTACAGCAGAGACATCCTTTATGGAAGATCTTCATGCAGATTCTCTGGATCTTTTTGAGCTGGCAATGGCACTGGAAGAAGAATTTTCTGTAGAGATCCCAAGTGAAGATCTGGAACAGATCACAACTGTCGGAGATGCTATGAAATATCTGGAAGAGCATAAGTAAGAGAGGGTTCACATGAAAACAGAGATCACAGAATTATTAGGAATCAAATATCCGGTTATCCAGGGCGGTATGGCTTGGGTGGCAGAATGTCATCTGGCAGCAGCAGTTTCCAATGCAGGGGGCTTAGGACTGATTGCGGCAGCAGCGGCACCGGCAGAATGGGTGAGAGAGCAGATCCGCAAAACAAAAGAACTGACAGACAAACCTTTTGGCGTAAATATCATGCTGATGAGTCCGGAAGCTGATAATGTTGCCAGAGTTATCGTAGAAGAAGGGGTAAAAGTCGTTACTACAGGAGCAGGAAGCCCGGAAAAATATATGGCTGCATGGAAAGAAGCCGGCGTAAAGGTTATCCCTGTAGTTGCATCTGTGGCTCTGGCAAGACGTATGGAACGTTGTGGAGCAGATGCTGTAGTAGCAGAAGGAACAGAAGCAGGCGGGCATATTGGTGAGATCACCACTATGGCGCTGGTTCCTCAGGTAGTGGATGCAGTGAGCATTCCGGTAATTGCAGCAGGTGGTATTGCAGATGGAAGAGGAATGGCAGCAGCCTTTATGCTTGGTGCCAGAGGCATTCAGATGGGAACTGTTTTTGCAGCTTCCAAAGAATCAGTTATCCATGAAAATTATAAGAACAGCATTCTGAAAGCCAAAGATATTGACAGCAGGGTAACAGGAAGAAGTACCGGACATCCTATCAGAGTTCTCCGTAACGATATGGTTCGTAAATATCTGGAACTTGAACAGTCAGGAGCAGATTTTCAGGAAATGGAGAAACTTACTCTGGGAAGCCTCCGCAGAGCAGTCCAGGAAGGGGACGCCAAAAATGGAAGTCTTATGGCAGGTCAGATTGCAGGACTTGTAAAGGAAGAACGTTCCTGTGAGGATATTATCATAACTACTGTAAAGAAAGCAGAACAGTTAATGGGAGTCAGCACAAATGAGTAAAATCGCATTTATTTATCCGGGTCAGGGTGCCCAGTCTACAGGAATGGGACAGGATTTTTATGAAAAAAGCCCACTTTCCAGAGCAGTTTTTGATCAGGGATCCCAGGCAGTAAATCTGGATCTGAAAAAGCTTTGTTTTGAAAAAAACGATCTTCTGGACAAAACAGAATATACACAGGTGGCTATGGTAACTGCCTGTCTGGCAATGACCAGGGCTATAAAAGCCATGGGACTTTATCCAGATATGACGGCAGGTTTAAGTCTTGGTGAGTACTGCGCCATTGCAGTGGCAGGTGGCATGTGCGATCTGGACGCTATAAAAACTGTCCGTTCCAGAGGAGTTTTTATGGAACATGCAGCACCTGAGGGTACAGGAGCAATGTCAGCAGTACTGGGACTGGAAGCGTCCGTGATCGAAGAAGTTCTGGAAGCCAGAGAAGGAGTATCTATTGCCAACTATAACTGTCCGGGACAGATTGTTATTACAGGAGAAGCAGAGGCAGTGGCAGAGGCAGGCAATGCTTTGAAAGAAACTGGTGCAAGAAGAGTTCTTCCTTTGAAAGTAAGTGGCCCTTTTCATTCCCCTATGATGAAACCGGCAGGAGAAGAGCTGAAGAAAGTTTTTGCTTCTGTAAGTATGAACCCGCTTCTGATTCCCTATGTGGCAAATATTAATGCGGAAGTGATCACCGACTGTGGCAGGATCGAAGATCTTCTGGTGCAGCAGGTAAGTGGATCCGTAAGATGGCAGCAAAGTGTGGAGACTATGATCCAGGAAGGTGTAGATACTTTTGTAGAGATTGGACCAGGTAAAACTCTTACAGGTTTTCTGAGAAAGATTGATAAAAATGTCAGATCTTATCATATCGGAACCTGGGAAGAAGCCCTGTCTGTATGTGAAGAATTAGAATCCGGAAGGAGATAGAGAAATGGCAGAGCAGAATAAGAAAAAAGTAGCCATTGTTACCGGTGCCTCCAGAGGAATCGGAAGATCCATTGCTCTGGAACTGGCGAAAAGGGATATAACAGTAGTGATCAATTATAACGGTTCTGAAGAACGTGCCAAAGAAGTCCAGAAAGAAATCGAAGAGAATGGCGGACAGGCAGTGATCAGACAGTGGAACGTGTCGGACTACGGTGCCTGCGAAGAGGCGGTAAAAGCCATTGCAAAAGAACTGGGAAGTATTGATATCCTGGTAAACAATGCAGGTATCACTAAAGACGGACTTCTGATGGGAATGTCCGAAGCTGATTTTGACAGTGTTATCAATGTAAACCTGAAAGGTACTTTTAATATGATGCGTTTTGTTTCCAGACAGATGCTCCGTCAGAGAAGTGGACGGATCGTCAGTATGGCCTCTGTTGTCGGGATCGCAGGAAATGCAGGACAGGCCAATTATGCTGCCTCCAAAGCAGGAGTGATTGGTCTTACCAAGACAGCAGCCAGAGAGCTGGCATCCAGAGGAATCACAGTAAACGCTGTGGCACCTGGATTTATTGAAACAGAAATGACAGCGGTGCTGCCGGATACAGTAAAAGAAGCATCTGTAAGCCAGATTCCTCTGGGATATTTTGGTAAGCCGGAAGATGTGGCGAAGACAGTGGCTTTCCTTACATCAGAGGATGCCAGATACATTACCGGACAGGTGATCCAGGTTGACGGAGGAATGGTAATATGAGTAAAAGAAGAGTTGTTGTCACCGGACTTGGTGCAGTTACTCCTATTGGAAATAATGTAAAAGATTTCTGGGCGGGAATCCGACAGGGGAAAGTAGGAATCGGACCAATCACCAAATTTGATACGACTGATTACAAAGTAAAGATTGCAGCAGAAGTAAAGGATTTCAATGCGAAAGAGCATATGGATCCAAAATCTGCAAGACGTATGGATCCTTTCTGTCAGTATGCGGTAGTGGCAGCAAAAGAAGCATTGGAAGATGCAGGAATTGACATGACAAAAGAAGATTCTTTTCGTGCAGGTGTCATTGTAGGATCCGGTATTGGAAGCCTTCCCCAGGTAGAAAATAACTATGAAAAAATACTTACCAAAGGACCCGGAAAAGTCAATCCTCTTATGGTCCCAATGATGATTTCCAACATGGCAGCAGGAAACATTTCCATTCAGTTTGGACTCAGAGGCAAATGCACAGATGTAGTTACAGCCTGCGCTTCCGGAACACACAGCATTGGAGATGCTTTTCGTGCCATTCAGTACGGAGATGCAGAAATCATGGTAGCCGGTGGTACAGAAAGCTGTATCTGCCCTACAGGAGTAGCTGGTTTTACAGCGCTTACTGCCCTTACCAAAACAGAAGATCCCATGAAAGCGTCTATTCCTTTTGACAAAGACAGAAGTGGATTTGTTCTGGGAGAAGGTGCCGGTATTGTGGTTCTGGAGGAACTGGAACATGCCAGAGCCAGAGGAGCCAGAATCTATGCTGAACTGGTGGGTTATGGCGCTACAGCAGATGCTTTCCACATTACTTCTCCGGCAGAGGACGGAGCAGGAGCAGCCAGAGCTATGAGCCTTGCCATGGAAGAAGCAGGAGTACAGCCGGAAGAGGTAGAATACATCAATGCTCATGGAACCAGTACACATCACAATGATCTTTTTGAGACAAGAGCTATCCACAGGGCTTTTGGTGATGCAGCCAAAGATCTGGTAGTAAATTCTACCAAGTCTATGATTGGCCATCTTCTGGGAGCAGCAGGTGGTGTGGAATTTGTCACCTGTGTGAAGTCTCTGGAAGAAGGTTTCATCCATCAGACAGTAGGAACTACAGAACCGGATGAAGAGTGTGATCTGAATTATGCTGTCGGAGCTCCGGTGGAAAAAGAGATTCGCTATGCAATGAGCAATTCCCTTGGATTTGGTGGTCATAATGCAACACTTTTGGTTAAGAAATACGAGGATTAATTATGGAATTTGAAAATCTTCTTACATTAATAAAAACAGTATCAGACTCTCAGCTGACAGAACTTCAGTATCAGGAAAACGGCACCAGTATCTGCCTGAAAAAGAAAAAGGAAACAGTAGTAGTTTCCGGAGACTCTTCTGGAGTGCCGATTGCCGGTCTTGCAGCAGCACAGACAGCAACAACGAAAAATGTTTCGGATATTTCCGGGGATGGAGATATGGATCAGGAACCTTTCGGACAGATTGTAAAATCTCCGTTGGTGGGTACTTTTTATGCAGCACCTTCCGAAGATGGAGATCCTTTTGTGACGGTGGGAGACAGCGTAAAGAAAGGTCAGACGCTGGCGATAGTAGAAGCTATGAAACTGATGAACGAGATTGAAAGCGATTTTGATGGAAAAGTAGAAGAAATCTATGTAAAGAACGGTGAAGCTGTAGAATATGGACAGCCACTGTTCCGAATCGGATAGATCGGTATAGAGTGAATCTGCTTGGAAATCTGGGAGTATAGAGAGATTATGAATAAATTAGGTGTAAAAGAAATAGAGGCAATCCTTCCGCACAGACATCCGTTTCTTCTGGTGGATTATATAGAGGATTATGAACCGGGTAAATTTGCAGTAGGTTATAAATGTGTAACTTTTCGTGAGGATTTTTTCAGAGGGCATTTTCCACAGGAACCGGTAATGCCTGGTGTACTGATGGTGGAAGCCCTGGCGCAGACAGGTGCTGTGGCAATCCTCAGTCTGGAAGAAAACAAAGGAAAAATTGCTTATTTTGGTGGAATCAAAAACTGCCGTTTCCGGGGCAAAGTAGTTCCGGGAGACAAACTCCGTCTGGAAACTACCATTATCAAATGTAAAGGACCGGTGGGAGTAGGACATGCAGTGGCTACCGTAGATGGCAAAGTAGTGGTAGATGCAGAACTGACTTTTATGATTGGATAGGTGATACACTATGATAAAAAAAGTGCTGATTGCAAATCGTGGAGAAATTGCAGTGCGGATCATTCGTGCATGCAGAGAAATGGGAATCGAAACAGTAGCTGTTTATTCGGAAGCAGATAGAGATGCTCTTCATACACAGCTGGCAGATGAGGCAGTATGCATCGGTCCTGCACCTTCATCTCAGAGCTATCTCAGCATGGAAAATATCATAAGTGCAACCATAGTCACAGGTGCAGATGCTATTCATCCGGGATTTGGATTCCTTTCCGAAAACAGTCGTTTTGCACAGCTCTGTGAGCAGTGTCATATTACTTTTATCGGACCATCTTCTGATGTGATCGCCAGCCTTGGAAACAAACAGGCAGCCAAAAATACCATGGCAAATGCAGGAGTTCCTATTATTCCTGGTGGCAAAAATCCTGTCTACACAGTGGAAGAGGGGCAGAAAGAAGCAGAAACTATTGGCTATCCAGTGATCATCAAGGCAGCTCTGGGTGGCGGTGGCAAAGGCATGCGTGTGGCAGATACACCGGAAGATTTTGCCGAAAGTTTCCGTACAGCACAGAAGGAAACGGAAATGGCTTTTGGAGATTCTACCATGTATGTAGAACATTTCGTGCGGCATCCAAAACATATAGAATTTCAGATTCTTGCAGATAAATTTGGCAATGTGGTTCATCTGGGAGAACGTGACTGTTCTATCCAGCGGAATCATCAGAAGATGATTGAGGAATCGCCATGTGAGGTGATCTCAGAAGAATTACGTGCAGAAATGGGACAGGCAGCTGTCCGAGCCGCAAAGGCGGCAGGGTACGAAAATGCCGGTACCATAGAATTCCTTCTGGATAAAGAGGGCAGATTTTATTTTATGGAGATGAACACCAGAATCCAGGTGGAGCATCCGGTTACTGAGTGGGTAACAGGAGTGGATCTGGTAAAAGAGCAGATCCGTATTGCATCAGGGCAGCCTTTAAGTTTCGGTCAGGATGAGATTCATCTTACCGGACATGCCATTGAGTGCAGGATCAATGCGGAAAATCCTTCCAAAGGTTTCCGCCCTTCTCCGGGAACCATCACAGATATGTATTTTCCCGGAGGAAAAGGAATCCGTATTGACTCCGCAGTTTACAGTGGGTATACAGTACAGCCTTATTATGATTCCATGATCGCCAAAGTGATCGTATGGGCGAAAAACAGGGGAGAAGCCATCCGCAAGATGCAGAGTGCTCTGGGCGAGGTGATCATTGAGGGAATTGATACCAACGTGGATTATCAGTACGAAATACTGGAAAATCCGGATTTTCAGTCCGGTAATACCGATGTGGAGTTTATAGAACGGATGGAAAAGAATTCAGGAACAGAAAAAAAAGCAGTTTAAAGGATTGTCTGTTCAGTGGACAGAAACAGGAGTGACAGATCATGAAGTTGGAAAACATGTTCAAAAAAACAAAGATTATTTCCAGAATACAGAGCCACAGTTCTGTTCATGGACCACGCCCGGAAGTTCCGGAGGGGCTTCTTCGTAAGTGTAACAAATGCGGTGCTGCCATTATAGCAGAGGAAGTAAAAAGAGACGGATATATCTGCCCGAAATGTGGAGGATATTTCAGAGTACATGCTTATCGCAGGATTCAGATGGTGGCAGATCCGGATACTTTTGAAGAGTGGGACCATGATTTGACAGGGGGCAATCCCATGCATTACAGAGGTTATGAAGAAAAGGTTCATGCACTTCAGGAAAAAACAGGACTTCAGGAAGCTGTTGTTACAGGAAAATGCAGGATCAATGGCAAAGAAACCGTGCTTGCCGTCTGTGATGGCAGATTTATGATGTCCAGTATGGGCTGGGCTGTAGGGGAAAAGATCACAAGAGCAGTGGAAAATGCCACAGAGAAAAGACTTCCAGTGATTATTTTTGCCTGTTCAGGAGGTGCCAGAATGCAGGAAGGGATCACTTCTCTTATGCAAATGGCAAAAACTTCCGCAGCTCTCAAACGCCACAGTGACGCAGGGCTTCTTTATGTGTCAGTGCTGACAGAGCCTACCACAGGAGGCGTCACAGCCAGTTTTGCCATGCTGGGAGATGTGATTCTGGCAGAACCTGGGGCACTGATCGGTTTTGCCGGTCCGAGAGTAATTGAGCAGACCATCCACCAGAAACTGCCCAAAGGATTCCAGAGAGCAGAATTTCTTCTGGAGCATGGTTTCGTAGATGATATTGTGAAAAGAGAAAATCTGAAAGAGACTCTGGGAAAAATTCTTACATTTCATGAAAAAGGAGATTTGGTTCCGGGACAAAATCAGCTGGAATGTTCTCATATCGGAAATGCCCCATTCCTTTCTGCATGGGAACGTGTGCAGTTGTCACGAAAAATGGACAGACCATCAGGAAGTGATTATATTGAAGCACTTTTTGATGATTTTACGGAACTTCATGGGGACAGAACTTATGGAGATGATAAAGCCATTATTGGCGGAATCGCCTCTTTTCATGGAATGCCGGTGACTGTGATCGCCCAGCAAAAAGGCAATAATACAAAAGAAAATATTTATCATAATTTTGGGATGCCTATGCCGGAAGGTTATCGTAAAGCTCTTCGCCTTATGAAACAGGCGGAGAAATTTCACCGTCCAGTAATCTGCTTTGTAGATACCCCGGGAGCTTTCTGTGGTGTGGAAGCAGAAGAAAGAGGACAGGGAGAAGCTATTGCCAGAAATCTGATGGAACTGTCCGGACTGAAAACACCAGTGCTTTCTATAGTTACAGGAGAAGGCGGCAGTGGCGGTGCACTGGCACTGGCAGCAGGAGATCAGGTGTGGATGCTGGAAAATTCTGTATATTCTGTGCTTTCCCCGGAAGGGTTTGCAAGCATTCTCTGGAAAGACAGTACCAGGGCAGAAGAAGCAGCAGAAGTGATGAAACTGACTGCTACAGACCTTTATCAGAAGGGAATTATCGAAGAAATGATTCCGGAACCTGAGGAATTCCATACAGAAAGTCTCTGGCAGGTAACCGGTATTCTGGATGGAAAAATTGAAGAATTTATAAAAGAATATGATAAGCTGTCCGAAAACGAATTGCTGAACCGCCGTTATGAAAGGTTCCGGAAGTTCTGATCCACAAAAAGGCTGTGCAGCAGTGTGGAAAAAGATAGGACAGAATCTGAAAAGTGTGGAAAAACTCCACACTTTTTTGTTTCTGGGTATACTAAAAATAGAAAGTATATGTCTATAATGTATATTGATTGAAAAGACATAATACAAAATGGAGGAATGCAGGAATGAAAGAAGTGAAATCACCAAAGAAGCCTTTGCTTTACTATTATGGCATTGTACTTCTGGTACTGGTTCTGTTTAATGTAGTACTGGCACCTGTGCTTTCCATGAAGCAGGTGAGAGAAGTGGACTACGGAACATTCATGAGCAGGATCGAAGACAAAAAGATTGATAATGTACAGATTGAGGACAATCAGATTCTTTTTACAGAAAAAGACAGCAAGAATACAGTTTACAAGACTGGTTTAATGGAAGATGCTACGCTGACAGAACGTCTTTATGAATCCGGTGCGAAATTTTCCAAAGAAATTGACACCCAGATGTCGCCTGTTTTAAGTTTCCTTCTTACAGGAGTACTTCCTCTGGTAATCTTTATTGCACTGGGACAGTATATGGGTAAAAAAATGATGGAACAGGCCGGTGGCAAAAACTCTATGGCTTTTGGTATGGGCAAGAGCAATGCCAAGGTTTATGTACAGTCTACAGAGGGAATTCGTTTTGATGATGTAGCAGGTGAAGAAGAGGCAAAAGAAAATCTGCAGGAAATTGTAGACTATCTTCATAATCCTGAGAAATATACAAAAGTTGGTGCCTCTATGCCCAAAGGTGTTCTTCTTGTAGGCCCTCCAGGTACAGGTAAAACCATGCTTGCCAAGGCTGTTGCCGGTGAGTCCAACGTACCTTTCTTCTCCATGTCCGGTTCTGAATTCGTGGAGATGTTTGTAGGTATGGGTGCATCCAAGGTTCGGGATCTTTTTAAACAGGCCAAGGAAAAGGCCCCATGTATTGTATTTATTGATGAGATTGATGCCATCGGTAAGAAACGTGACGGGCAGATGGCAGGTGGAAATGATGAACGTGAACAGACACTGAATCAGCTTCTTACAGAGATGGATGGTTTTGAGGGGAACAACGGAGTAATCATCCTTGCAGCTACCAACAGACCGGAATCTCTTGACCCGGCGCTGACTCGTCCGGGACGTTTTGACCGACGTGTTCCTGTAGAACTTCCGGACCTGGAAGGACGTGCAGCGATTCTGAAAGTTCATGCGAAGAAAGTTCAGCTTTCGGATGATGTGGATTTCCACACTATTGCAAGAATGGCAGCAGGTGCATCCGGTGCAGAACTTGCTAATATTGTAAACGAAGCAGCTCTTCGTGCTGTACGTGACAACCGGGAAGTAGTCACAGAAGCGGATCTGGAAGAAAGTATTGAAGTGGTTATTGCAGGATATCAGAAAAAGAATGCAGTGCTTTCTGATCAGGAGAAAAAAGTAGTGGCATATCATGAGATCGGACATGCTCTTGTAGCTGCCATGCAGACCAATTCTGCACCTGTACAGAAGATTACGATTATCCCAAGAACTTCCGGCGCACTGGGTTACACCATGCAAGTAGAACAGGGAGATAAGTATCTTCTTACAAAAAAAGAACTGGAAAATAAAATTGCTACATTTACCGGTGGACGTGCTGCGGAGGAAGTTGTTTTTGGCGAAGTGACCACAGGAGCTTCCAATGATATTGAGCAGGCAACCAAGATTGCCCGTTCCATGATCACACGTTATGGAATGAGTAATGATTTTGACATGGTGGCTATGGAGACAGTGACCAATCAGTATCTGGGCGGAGACGCTTCACTGGCATGTTCTGCAGATACCCAGAAAGAGATTGACCGTCAGGTGGTAGAGCTTGTGAAAGCGGAACATGAGAAAGCCACAAAAATTCTTCTGGACAATCGTCAGAAACTGGATGAGCTGGCTATGTATCTTTATGAGAAAGAAACGATTACAGGGGAAGAGTTCATGAATATCCTGAATGGTGGAAAAACAGATAACACAGATAAAAATAAGCTGGAAGTAAATGCGGCAGATGAAGATAGAAAGGAGGCTGAACAGAATGAACAGAAGAACTGATATCGGATGGACCGAACTTATATTTGGTCTTGCACTGATCGTTTTTGGTGTGATCATGCTGAGACAGCCTGCAGGTGTTCTTACCTGGCTTGTGGTGATCTGCGGTATTATAGCTATTTTTACAGGAATCGGTGACATTATTCTTTATGTGAAAATGGAGCGTTTTACAGGTTTTGGTCCTGTAATTTCTCTTGTAACAGGTATCTTAAGTGTTATGACAGGATTTATGCTTCTTGTTTATCCGGGAGCAGGTACCTGGGCACTGGCAATGGTACTCCCTATATGGATCATTGCACATTGTATTTCCAGACTTTCTCATCTGAATTATGTGCGTTTCAGACTGGGAACTACCTATTATTATCTTACCATGATCGTTAATATCCTTGGGTTGATCGCAGGTATTCTTCTGGTATTCCGTCCTGCTATTACAATTTTTTCCATAGGATTTCTGGTAGGTTTGTATCTGATTCTGGAAGGTATTGACTGTATCATGGCAGCTTTCGGAGGAAAAAACTACTACAGATAGGTGTCACAGATGTGAGGTTTCTGTGAAATGCCGGAAACTTATGCCCTGGTAGCAATCCTGTAAAAAAATAAACCTCGACAGGAGTCTGATCCTAACTTCTGCCGAGGTTGTTTTATGTATTAAAAAGGATTAAAGGGTGTCATCTCTGCGAATGTATCCAGGATGATTTTCAGGGGCGATGATTTCGTTTTCGTGTATAACACGAACCCATTTGTCAACTACCTGATTTTCGATGTGAGCGTTCTTTCCTATTACAGTATGGGAAAGGATCACACTGTTCTTGACAACAGCACCTGGTTTGATCTCGCAGCCACGCCCGATTACACAATTTTCAACAGTACCTTCGATGAGGCAACCATTGGAAATAACAGAATTTTTAACGTTTGCTCCGTCAAAATACTGTGTAGGGCAGGAGTCAGTGGTTCTGGTGTAGATGGGCCAGTCATTGCTGAACAGTCCTTCTGCTGTTTTGATGTTGATGAGAGAGATGTTTGCATCATAATAACTCTTGAAGTCTGTAAGAGGTGCAAAATAACCTCTGTGTGCAATACCTCGGATATCCAGATCCTTGGCAGATGCATTGACGATCTGTGGAAGAGTATACATGGAAGAAATTTTTCTTGCCTTACGAATAAGTTCAATGAAGAGCTCTTTCTTCATAATATAGGTATCCATGAAGACATTGCGCTTCTGAGCACTTCCACGATTCAGCTCAATAGATTCAACACCTTTCTGTTTGTTCAGGTTCAGGACATCACAGTTCAGGAACGCTTCTCTTGCGTTATCGACTGAATGGTAAAGAAGTGTGATATCTGCTCCGGATTCAATGTGCGCATCCAGAAGAGGAGCATAATTTGCTGCATATACCATATAGGATGGGGCAATGATCACATATGGTTCTCTCATACGCTCAATAAATTCAAGGTTTTCAGAAAATGCTGCAATATCGGTATTATAAATATTGTTTTCAGCATTGTTTTCACTGAAAAGAAGCTGAAGTTTACCACGTTTGGAGTTGATGTTGTAATGACGTCCTGTTCCAAGGTGTTCTGCCAGGGAACGTGGTTTACGACGTACATATACCTGAATACGGTCAATGCCGCTGTTGCTCATGTTGGAAATAGGAAAATCGATGGCACGATATCTTCCAAGGAAAGAAAATGCACCGATAGGACGATAGTCCTGCATTCCTTCTACTTTGATGTGAGTCCCGGAAGATGTAACGATTCCAAATGCTCTTGCCATATTATTCTACCCCCTTTACACGTTTGGAAACCAGTTCGATATGTTCGCTGTCAGCAGAACCTACTTTGGCTTCTTTGCCGATCTTTACATTATCGGCAACCAGTGCTCTCTGTACAACGGCACCGGCTTCTACTTCGACACCAGGCATCAGAACACTGTCAATAATCCTGGCACCTTCACCTACACGACATCCGGTGAAAAGTACAGAACCTTTAACTTCGCCTTCTACGACACAGCCCTGTGTAATGAAAGCTTTGTCAACATTGGCATTTGGTCCGATATACTGAGGAAGTGCAGGACTGTCTTCTGTATAGATCTTCCAGGTGGGATCATTCAGGTTCAGCTCGTTATGGCTGTTAAGAAGATCCATGTTTGCTTCCCAGAGAGAATCGATGGTTCCAACATCTTTCCAATAGCCTTTGAATTTATAGGCAGCAAGTGTTTTACCGTCGTTCAGAAGACCAGGAATGATATCTTTACCAAAGTCATGATGAGAATCTGCATTCTTCATATCTGCAAGAAGAATCCTGCGGAGAAGTTTCCAGTTGAAGATATAGATACCCATGGATGCAAGGTTGCTCTTTGGATGTTCTGGTTTCTCTTCAAATTCGAGGATGCGTCCGGTTTCGTCCGCATTCATGATACCGAAACGACTTGCTTCCTTCATAGGAACTTCGATAACTGCAATGGTAGCATCTGCGTTCATTTCTTTATGATAGGTCAGCATTTTGTCGTAATCCATTTTATAAATATGGTCACCGGAAAGAATAAGAACATACTCAGGAGAGTACTTGTCAATAAAGTCAATATTTTGAGAAATAGCATCTGCTGTTCCTCTGTATACATCAAGATCTGCATCTGCTTTTTCACGAGGTGGAAGAACAAAAACTCCGCTTTCTCTTGCATCAAGGCCCCAGCGTCCACCGGCTGCCACATAGCTGTTCAGAAGAACGGATTCGTACTGGGTCAGTACTCCGACAATGTCTACACCGCTGTTAGCACAGTTGCTTAACGGGAAATCCACGATGCGGTATTTTCCACCATAAGAAACTGCCGGCTTGGCTACTTTGTTGGTGAGTTCATGAAGACGGCTTCCACGTCCGCCAGCCAGAATCATCGCTAACATGTTGTTTTGTTTCATAGTGAACCCTCACTTTCCTTTATTAATGCTTTATGACCCCTATTATACAATTTTTACAAAAACATTTCCATAATTTTGAGCAAAAAACTATGATTTTCTTGATAAAAAAAAAGTGATTTGTTAAGTATGTATTAAAGGTTAGTCAAATTAAAAGAAAAAAGGTGGAAAAGTGACAAAATAAGACAAAAATACACTAATTAAGTAGTTTGAGGAAACTTTTCCAAGAGTATAACGGAAAAACGCAATAAACGAAAAAAAACCGATTATTTGCGAATACTGGACGTAAAGGATAATTTACGATATAATAAGAAAGTTAAAATAAAACAGATTTGTATTAAAGATAAGAGGGATTTAGTGAAAAAAAGAGAAGACTTAAAACGACTGGTGGTATTTTGCCTGGCAAGTCTTGTAGTCATTGCACAGACAGCAGTATTTGCCTATATCTGGTATGATTTTTACAGAGGATTGATCTTTGAACCATTCTGGCGCAAAGGTAACTGGGTGCTGATCGCTATTTATGGACTGATCAATGTACTGTTTTCCAGACTGTACGGAGGACTTAAAGTAGGTTATCTCAAGAGGATCGATGTATTTTATTCTATGATACTGGCCACTCTCTGTACCAATGTGGTCACATATTTCCAGATTACCCTGATCAACAGATGGTTTCTGGATGCATGGCCCATGGTGGAGATGACGCTGGTTCAGTTTGTAATCATACTGGTATGGATCTGGGGATCCAGATATATTTATTCCAGAATTTACCGGGCAAGGAATCTGCTGGTAATTTATGGAGACAGAGATCCGGGAGATCTGATCCACAAAATGAATTTACGTAAAGATAAATATCACATCAGTGGCAAAATTCATGTGGATGCAGGTGAAAAAGAAATCTTCAAAATGATGAAGGAGTATGATGGTGTGATCATCTGGGACCTTCCCTCTAATGTTCGCAACCGTTATCTGAAACACTGTTTTGCACACTCTATCCGATGCTACCTGAGCCCGAAGATCTCAGATGTTATTCTTATGGGAAGTGAACGTATCCATCTTTTTGATACACCACTTCTTGTGGCAAGGAATATGGGACTTTCTCTGGATCAGCGTGTATGCAAGAGATTGCTGGATATAGTAGTTTCAGGAATCGGCATTGTGGTGGCTTCTCCCATTATGCTGATCGCTGCCATCTGTGTAAAATTTTATGATGGTGGCCCTGTATTTTACTTCCAGGAGAGGCTTACTCTTAGTGGGAAACCTTTCAAGATCTGTAAGTTCCGCAGTATGTGTGTAGATTCAGAGAAAAATGGCGCTCGTCTTGCTTCCAAACATGACAGCAGGATCACACCGGTAGGAAAAATTCTCCGCAATCTCCATCTGGATGAGCTGCCACAGCTGTTTAATGTATTCAGAGGGGATATGTCTCTGGTGGGTCCCAGACCAGAACGTCAGGTTCTTATGAGGGAATATTGCAGAGAAATTCCGGAATTTTATTACAGACTGAAAGTCAAAGCCGGACTTACCGGTTATGCACAGGTTTATGGCAAATACAATACTACACCATATGACAAGCTGAAACTGGATCTGTTCTATATTGAGAACTATTCCTTTTTCCTGGATCTGAAACTTCTTCTTATGACTGTAAAGATTTTCTTCCAGAAAGAAGTATCAGAAGGGGTCAATGATGACCAGAAAAATGCTCTGAAGGATTCTGTTGAGGATCTTTCCAAGGAGGATACCAATGAGTGAGAATACAGAAGAAAGAATGGATGATCTTCGTCGGCTGCAGCTGGTAGAGCTGGATATCCTGAAAGAGTTTTTAAGAATCTGCCGGAAATATCATCTCAGATATTATGCATTGGGAGGTACACTTCTGGGTGCCGTTCGTCATAAGGGATTTATTCCCTGGGATGACGACATTGATGTGGGTATGCCCAGACCGGATTTTCGCAAATTTGAAGAAGTAGTAAATAAAGAACTTCCGGATTATCTTCATTACTGTTCATTTAAAGATACAGAAGGGTACAACCATTACGTACCACGTATCACTGACAGCAGAGTGAAGGTGATTGATGAATCCGCAGCAGTAGAAACAGAAAAAGAAGCCTGGATCGATGTGTTTCCGCTGGATGGAATGCCGGGAAATAAATACAGTCGCAAGATCCACTGCTTTCGTCTTCTTCTGGCAAGAGCCAGAGTAAATTATTCGTTGTTCTCCACTAATATTGATCTGAAGAGAACCAACAGACCTTTGTATGAGAGAATGCTGATCACAGCGGGAAAGATTCTTCCGGTGGAAAAAATCTTCCGTACTTCCCATGAAATGAAGCACCTGGATCGCCTGATGCAGAAATATTCTTATGACGGATCACCGTACCTGGTGAATTTTATGGGAATCCACAAGCTGAAAGAGATGTTCCATAAGAAACGCTATGGAAAGGGAGCAGATTATCCATTTGAGGATATTGAACTTCGGGGACCGGCAGATTATGATTTTGTACTGAGACAGATGTACGGAGAGTACTGGAATCCACCGGAGAATCAGGAAATGAACCATCACCATACCAGAATTAAGGAGTGAGCATATGGAGCAGTGTACAGAGAATACTTATTCTGTTCTGATGTCCGTATACAGAAAAGAAAATCCTGTTTATTTCCGTCAGAGCATCCAGAGTATGATGAAGCAGACATTACCCTTTTCGGATTTTGTGCTGGTCTGTGACGGACCACTTACCCGGGAACTGGATGAGATTGTACAGTGGGCGCAGGAAGAGATGGGAGACAGGCTTCAGATCATCCGTCTGAAAGAGAATAAAGGTCTGGGTTATGCATTAAAAACAGGGATTCCCAGATGCCGCTGTGAAGTGATCGCAAGGATGGACAGTGATGATATCAGCAGACCGGACCGCTGTCAGAGACAGTTTCAGCTGCTGGAGCAGGGAGATTATGCTATTGTCAGCGGTTCCCTTCAGGAGTTTGTCTCTGAACCAGGAGATATGGACCGGGTTCGTCAGCTGCCCAGAACATCCGAAGAAATACTGAAATATGCACAGAAGCGTAATCCGTTTAATCACCCATGTGTCATGTTCCGCAGGTCGGAAGTACTGCGGGCAGGTAATTATCAGGATTTTCCAGGATTTGAGGATTATTATCTCTGGGTAAGAATGCTACGAAAAGGCTGCAAGGGATATAATGTTCAGGAAGTGATTCTGGACATGCGTACAGGAAACGGCATGTATGACAGGAGAGGTGGAAGCAGATACCTGGTATGGGCGCTTCGCTTTCAGAAATATCTTTATAGCAGACATTTTATCAGCACAGGAAGATTCCTGAAGAACTGTATAGTTCGTACTGCAGTAGGAATTGTGCCTGGTTCTGTAAGAGAAAAGTTTTATCATATTTTTCTGAGAAATTCCAAATAACTGAACAAATACAAAAAAGACCGATGTCATATATATCTTGTTTATATGACACCGGTCTTTTTTGATTATGTTTTGTTGTCAGGGGAAATCAGTTGTTTTCCATGAATGCCACATATTCTTCCAAAACAGGACCAGGCTCACCGATTCGCTTGATCTGTCCGTCGTGCATCCACATAACAGTATCGCAGAGTTTGGAAAGAGTATCCAGACTGTGGGATACAATAACAACAGTACGGTCTTTGTTGGAGATCAGTTTACGCATTTTGTTGTAGCTTTTCTTTTTGAATTTCTGGTCACCAACACTGAGTACTTCGTCAATAAGCATAATGTCTGTTTCCAGAATAGCGGTAATGGAGAAAGCCAGTTTGGAGTACATACCACTGGAATAAGTACGAACCGGCTTGTCAATGAAGTCTCCCAGTTCTGCAAATTCGATGATCTCAGCTTCTTTTTCTCTGACCTGCTCTTCAGAGAAGCCCAGAAGCATACCGGAAAGAACGATGTTTTCCCTTCCAGTCATCTCTCTCTGGAAACCAACACCGATGGACAGAAGAGAAATGCTGTGATCGTGAAGATCAATCGTTCCGCTGTCCGGGGAGAAGATACCTGCCAGAGCATTCAGAGTAGTGGATTTACCACTTCCATTCTTGCCGATGATTCCAAGGATCTCACCTTCCCGTACATAAAAAGAGATACCTTTTACTGCTACGAAACGGTCGGCACGCTGACGTTTGAAATGCAGAAGATTTTTTTTGATGGAGGTTTTCTGGAGGTTCTGGTAACTGATGACCAGGTCCTTGACCTCGATTGCATGTTTTTCTTCCATATTATATCACCTTTACATAGCTGTTTTCGTTTTTGTAGATTTTGCGGATGCCAAGAGCACTGATAAGGACTCCGACCAGGAACCACAGAAGAAGAAGCTTTCTGTGCGGTGCCTGTCCGTAGATAACACACTGACGCATGGATGTGATCAGGAATGCAATAGGATTACCCTTTCCGATGTATGCGTTATATGGTGCAGGCAGACGATCCATAATATCCCAGAACACACCGGTGAGATAGAAGAGGAAACGAAGCGCAATGTTAAGTACGTTAGAAAGGTCCTCTACAAATACACCATAGTGCAGGAAAAAGCATCCCAGTCCGAATACGATCACAATAAGCGTCATCAGAATCGGGATTACGTATAATACGTTCCAGGTCAAATGAACACGCCATACAAGTGCCATGACAGCAACGATGATCAGTGAAATGAACATCTTGAATCCGTTTACTCCCATCTTAACCATGAGAAGTATAAATTTTGGTATATAAACTTTGGAAACAATAGCCTTATTACCTTTGATGACTTTAACACTCTGGTGAAGAGATTTATTAAAGAAATCCCACAGAGTGATTCCAATAAAGATAAAGACTGCAAAATATGGTATTTTTGACTTGAATACATATCCGAACATGAATACATAGATCATCATGAAGCAAAGGGGATCCAGTATCCACCAGAGCCAGTTCAGGTAGGAATTGGCAATTTCGGATTTCAGCTGTGCCTTAGAAGAATATATGGCATATTTCCAGTATTTCTTCATGTCATTTCTGAATCGTTTAAACATAAAATTCGCTCCTGTTTTTATAAAAAATTACAACCCTCCTGTACTTAGAGGGTATAAACCTTTCTTATCATACACTACAGGCAGATTCTTGACAAGTGAAATCTTCCATAGAAAAAAGTATTGTTTTTATGAAAAAACACAAAAAATTCATGATTTTACTTGATTAAAGTGTAGACGCATGGTATAATTCAAGAAATGTTCGAGTCAGACGCACAAGCGTCTTTGCGAAAAACACAGAATGAGGAGGAACTTGACTATGAAGAAAAAAATCATGTCTGTTTTAGTGGCTGCTATGATGGTCGCAGCAACAGCAGTACCTGCATTTGCAGCGGATACTGTAAAGATTGGTGTATATGAGCCGGCATCCGGAGATAACGGTGCAGGTGGTAAACAGGAAACACTTGGTGTTCAGTATGCGAACTCTGTTACACCTACTGTAGAGATTGATGGCAAGGAATACGATGTAGAACTGGATATCGTTGATAACGAATCCTCCAATGACAAAGGACCATCTGCAGCAGCACAGCTGGTAAGCGATAAAGTATCTATTGTACTTGGTTCCTATGGTTCAGGTGTATCTATTGCAGCATCTGATATTTTCAAAGATGGTGGGGTTCCGGCACTTGGAATCAGCTGTACCAACCCGCAGATCACACAGGGAAACACACATTATTTCCGTATCTGCTTCCTTGATCCGTTCCAGGGTACTGTACTTGCCAACTTTGCAAAAGATAATTTCAGTGCAAAGAAAGCTTATGTACTTACCAAACTTGGCGATGACTATTCTGCTGGTCTGGGCCATTACTTCTCCAAAGCATTTGAAGAACTTGGCGGAGAATGTGTAGAAGAGACATTCCCGGATGGAAACAGTGATTTTGCTTCCTATATTACATCCGCTAAGAACTCCGGAGCAGATGTTGTGTTTGCACCTACTTCCACAGAAGCAGCAGCCCTGATTATTGAGCAGGCAGCTTCCCAGGGTCTGGAGACTCCGATCCTTGCAAGTGATACATGGGATTCCAACGTTATCCTCAAAGCAGCAAAAGGCAAAAACCTTCAGATTTATGTAACTACTTTCTATCAGGAAGGTGGAAACGAAGAATTTGATAAAGGAATCAAAGAATACATCAATTCTGATTCCACAGCAAAATCCAACAACGGTGGCGATGACACTATCGCAGCTATGTCTGCAATGGGATATGACGCATATTATGTAGCTCTTGAAGCCCTGAAAGCAGCAAAATCCACAGATCCTGCCAAAGTAAATGAAGCACTGTGGGATGTTACTTATGACGGTGTATGCGGTCATGTTGAGTTTGATGAGAATGGTGATGCCAAGAGAGATACAGCATTTATCAAATCTCTGAATGCTAAGGAAGGTTCCTGGGATCTTGTTGGAGAACAGGGAATCGACGCTGAGAAATAATATACGTATATTAAAGAGGAATACTGAGGCGGGCATTGCTCCCGCCTCGTTCCACGTTAATCCACTTTTATAAAATAAAACTTTTTAGGAGGGCTACCATGGAATGGTTTAATACCAATCTGCCATATCTTCTTGCGGGAATTTCCGTAGGTGGTCAGTATGCTCTGATCGCTATCGGTTACACCATGGTATATGGCATTTTACGACTGATAAACTTTGCTCATGGCGATATTTTTATGGTTGCAGGTCTGATTATGGTCTATGCATCAGCATCTATGCCAATGTATGTTTCAATTCCATTGGTACTGGTTGCTACAGTACTTCTGGGATTTGTAGTTGAGCGTGTGGCTTATAAGCCTCTTCGTTCTGCACCGAGAATGTCTGTAATGATCTCAGCTATCGGTGTATCTTATCTTCTCCAGAATCTGGCACTTTATGTAACTGGGGGTCTGGCACAGCAGTATCCGTCTATCCCCTGGATCAGTGATACTATCACAGTTCTGGGAGCAAGCACAAAGAGGGTAACAGTGATCACACCTTTCCTTACCATTATCCTGGTAGTGGTATTGGTTGCACTGATCAAGTACACAAAAATTGGTATGGCAATGCGTGCAGCATCCAAGGATTTTGAAACATCTCAGCTTATGGGTATCAAGATCAACTCTGTTATCAGCATGACCTTTATTATTGGTTCTTTCCTTGCAGCAGTCGGAAGTTTACTGTTCTTTACCAATTATACAGGCGTTACACCGACAGTAGGTGCCATGCCTGGACTTAAGGCTTTTGTAGCTGCTGTATTTGGTGGAATTGGTTCTATTCCAGGAGCAGTGCTCGGTGCCTTTATCATCGGTATCTGCGAAAATATCATCAAGGGAATGGGATGGACCACATTTTCAGATGCTTTTACGTTTGCACTTTTAATTATCGTTCTGATTGCGAAACCTACCGGCCTTTTCGGTGAAAAAGCAACAGACAAAGTATGACAGAGGAGGCGTTATCATGACAAAGAAAAAAACGACGATCATAAACGTTTCCCTGATTGTAGCGTTACTGGTCGTATTATATATTATGGAGCATACACTTCCGGCTACAGCAATGATCTTTACTGTACTTAAGAAAGGTGCTATTTATGCACTGGTTGCAGTTTCCATGAACCTTCTGAATGGTTTTACCGGACTGTTTTCTCTTGGACAGGCAGGTTTTATGCTTCTGGGAGCTTATACATATGGTATCCTGACTATTCCGGTAGATCAGAGAGAATTTGTTTATCAGTATTTTGACGGAGGTATCGTACAATTTGCTATTCCAATGTGGCTGGCACTGATCGCAGCAGGTGTGGTTGCGGCAATCTTTGCTTACCTTATCGGACTTCCGGTACTTCGTCTGAAAAGTGACTATCTTGCTATTGCCACACTTGGATTTGCAGAAATCATTCGTGCGGTATTCCAGTGGGACAAACTGGGGCCTCTTACCAATGGTTCTAACCTTCTGAGAAGTTATCCGACTTTTAAAAGCGTTATTTTTCCTTTCGTAGTAGCTGGTATCTGTATTGCGATTATTGTTATGCTGATCAATTCTACTTACGGACGTGCATTCAAGGCGATTCGTGATGATGAGATCGCGGCAGAGGCTATGGGAATCAACCTGGCTCATCACAAGAGACTGGCATTTATTATCAGCTCTTTCTTCGCAGGAATTTCCGGTGCACTTCTGGCTATGTACCAGACAACTATCCAGGCATCTATGTTCAAGTCAGCCATGACTTATGAGATTCTTCTGATCGTAGTTATCGGTGGAATTGGCTCCGTTACAGGAAGCTGTATCAGTTCCTTCCTGTTTATCATTTTCTCAGAGTGGATCTTACGATTCCTGGATAATGATACTTATATAGGAAGTTTCCATGTACCACTTCTTCGTTCTGGATTCCGTAAAGTTGTATTTTCTTTTATCATTATGATCATCGTGCTTTTCTTCCGTCAGGGTATTATGGGCACAAAAGAATTCTCTGTACAGGGAATTATTAATTTCTTTACTGGAAAGTCCAGAAAAAAGAAAGCAGCAGAAGGAGGAGACTCCAATGAGTGAAAATGTACTGAAAGTTGAAAATGCTACCATGCAGTTCGGTGGTGTTGTGGCTGTTGATAATATGAATATTGAGGTCAACAAAGGAGAGATTGTTTCTCTGATCGGACCCAACGGTGCAGGAAAAACTACTGCATTTAATGTAATTACAGGAGTTTATGCACCTACTAACGGAGCTGTTTATTTTAATGGTAAAAAAATTATTGAAAATCATCCTCATGGCAAAATGAAAAAGCTCTATCAGGGTGAAAACAACGGAAAGTATACTTCTGTGATCGCACCTACACCGGACAAGATCACAAAACTGGGAATTGCCAGAACTTTCCAGAATATTCGTCTTTTTAAAAGCCAGACGGTATTTGAAAATATTCTGATTGCCAAACATTTAAGAAGGACAAGTAATCTTTTTACAGCGACTTTCCATCTGAATGGAAAGGAAGAGGCACAGATGAGAGCCGAAGCAGAGGAGCTGCTTCGCATCCTGGAGCTGGATGATGTACGTGACGAACTGGCAACTTCTCTGCCTTATGGTAAGCAGAGAAGACTGGAGATTGCCAGAGCACTGGCTACCAAGCCGGAACTTCTTCTTCTGGATGAGCCGGCAGCAGGTATGAATCCTCAGGAGACAGATGAACTGACAGCATTTATTGCAAAGATTCGTGATGACTTTGGACTTACAATCTTTATGATCGAGCATCACATGGATCTGGTTATGGAAATTTCTGACAGAATCTATGTTCTTGATTTTGGTAAGCCTATTGCAGCAGGAACTCCAGAAGAGATTCAGAATAATCCGAGGGTAATTGAAGCATATCTTGGAGGTACCATAGATGAGTAATATATTGGAAATAAAGGATCTGAATGTATCCTATGGCGGAATCAAAGCTGTTAAGAATATCAGTTTTGAAGTACCTGAAGGGGAAGTTGTCACTCTTATTGGTGCCAATGGTGCAGGCAAAAGTTCTACACTTCGTTCGATTGTAGGTCTGGTAAAACCTTCTTCGGGCAGTATTCTTCTGAATGGAGAGGAGATTTCAGGCAAAACTCCTGAACAGATCGTATCAAAGGGAATTACGCTGGTTCCAGAGGGACGACGTGTGTTTGCAGACCTGACTGTTCTGGAAAATCTTAAGATTGGTGCATACATGCGTAAGGATAACCTGGAGGATGACTTGAATTGGTGCTATGACCTGTTTCCCAGACTGAAAGAGCGTCACTGGCAGCTAGCAGGTACTCTTTCCGGTGGTGAGCAGCAGATGCTGGCTATTGCCAGAGCGTTGATGAGCAAACCGGATATTATTATGATGGATGAGCCGTCTCTGGGTCTGGCACCTATTATTGTGAAGGGTGTGTTTGACATTATCCGGGAGATCAATAAGCAGGGCAAAACCATTCTTCTGGTTGAGCAGAACGCTAATATGGCGCTTCATGCGGCAGATCATGGATATGTTATGGAGACTGGACGGATTACTTTGTCGGGCACAGGTGAGAATCTGGCGGCAGATGAGTCTGTGAAGGCGGCTTATCTGGGAAAAGCCAAAACAAAAGGTGTAAGATAAAGCAAGACAAAGAATTCCCGGTGTGAATCGGAATTTAAGAAGGAACTTCAGTGTGAGTGATTTCCAGTGAGTTATTCTCTGGATATGTTTCCGGTTCAGAACTTCTGAGATTCTAAGATGCACAGAACTTTGCTAAAAACGATACAGAAAACGTCAAACTCGCCTTGCGGCTCAGACAATCCGTTTTCTGCATCAACGCAAAAACCTGTCCATTAAGAATCTATACGAAGTTCTTCAAGGAAACAGTACCAGAGAATAATCCCGGAAATCCTTCTCCTGGAGTTCTTCTTTTTTTCCATTCAGCACCGTACTTTATCCTGGTTAGCGGCGAAGCCGCAGCGGTCCCAGGGCGGGTTCCCGCCCCTCGGGACCGTTAGCCTTTTCGGGGTGGATGGGAGAAGAGGAAGCGGCGTTAATAACAGAAGACTACGACAAGAGATATAGATTTTGTATGGTCAGCTTGAAAATGGTTACGAACAACATGATTGACCGGATGCCTGCGCAGATTCCGTTGATGAGATTTGGGCTAGCTACTGCCACCAAGGGCACTGTTTGAACACCGAAGGTGTGAGTTTGCCCGACTGGCAGTAAATCAGCGCCCGAATCGAATCAGGAATCCAGCACCATCCGGCAAGCTGTTGTTCCATACCATGCATCAAGCGTCTCCCATACAATAACTATATTCTTCCCCAGCCGTCTGCTTTAATTTAATGAACCAACTCTCCCATGCGGGGATCCTGAATATTTTTAAGAAAAACAAAAAATGGTGTTGACAGGGATGGAAGAAAGTGGTATCCTAATTGAGCTGTCGCAAGAAATTGTTTTTAGTGAATAAACAATTCAAAAAGTTTTAAAAAAAGAAAAAATAATTGTTGACAAACGAAAAACATTGTGATAGGATATACAAGTCGCTTCGATGAGCGACACATTACTTCAAAAACTGTTTCAAAAAAACTTGCTTCAAAAAATGAAAAAAGTTCTTGACAAACAGAAATGAACGTGATAAAATATATGAGCTGTCTGAAAGACAGACACAATGAACATTGATAACTAAACAGTGAAACACATACGATTCTCGAAAATTTCTTTTAATTAATTTTTAAGAACAAACCTTAAAACAGTAAAACGGGAAGATAGCCAAGTGTTGTCTGACCGG
>OLQV01000800.1_pt1 | contig 26243 bp, 26 predicted proteins | sample 1672371 | NCBI WGS metagenome assembly OLQV01 (sample SAMEA3136676, study PRJEB25190) | human gut metagenome
CGCTACGAGCGCTACAAAAAGCTCGCGGAGGACTAATCTGTTACAAAAAGCCCGCAAGCCGTAAAATGTTCTCTCTCTGAAACATTATATCCCTGTTTCTGTCTCGCGCTGTGCGTTCCTGCCGATTTTGCGCAGCGCGGGACTGAACATCAATGTATATCCCTATTCATAGCCTGATTCAATGATAATCTTCCTTTCTGTAAATAATTTTTCAATGTCTGACGGCTGCGGCTTTCTGTATAAAAGCGATGCACTCCTCTGTCATACCGGCAGAGGAGTGTTATCCTGTCTTGACATATCGCCGTGTCCGTGGTACGGTTGAGGCGGAAAACAAATCCGAACAAGGAGGAAAAACGATGGATTACAGAAGATTTGGCGACACGCTGCTCGTCCGCATCGACCGCGGCGAGGAAATCCTCGAGCAGATCAAGACGGTCGCGCTCAAGGAAAACATTCAGCTTGCGAGTGTGCAGGCGCTCGGTGCGCTCGGCAGCTTTACTGTCGGCGTGTACAAGATCGATGAGAAGAAGTATTACGCCAATTCGTTCGAGGGCAGCTTTGAAATTGTCTCGCTGACCGGCACGATCGACACGATGAACGGCGAATTTTACACCCATCTGCATCTGAGCGCCGGAAACGACAGGGGCGAGGTGTTCGGCGGTCATCTGAACCGTGCGGAGGTCAGCGCGACCTGCGAGATGGTCATCCGTCTGATCGACGGCAGGATCGACCGTCAGTACGACGATGTGACCGGACTGAACCTGTTTAAGTTCCTGTAAGAGCCTGATATGATAAAAAACCTCCCGCTTTTTCGTGAAACGGGAGGTTTTCTGCTGCCTGAATTTTATTTTTCAGCGAGCTCTGCTTTGACTTTCTGAGCGACCTTGCGGTATTCCGGGCAGGCGAGGCCGTATTTGTCGGCCAGACGGACGACCTGATAGATGAGTCCGTCGACCTCGGAGTTTTTTCCGGCTTCAATGTCGCGCTGCATCGAGGTGGATGCGGACTCGGCGAGATCGTCGAGAATTTTCAGATGGGACTGCATGAGCGGCGCGTCCGGCTTGTCATCCAGCTCGATGGTGCATACACTTTCATCTTTACAATCCGGATTTCTCACGCAAGCTCGAGAATTTCACCGACGAGGCGGATGAAGCACTCGCGGATTTCGCCCGGCTTCTGCATCGCGCCGGCCTTCACGTGATAATACTGACCGCAGGCCGCCATGGGGGAGACGTGCGAGAACTTGAGCAGGGTGTCCTTCTCGACAAAGGGGGAGTAAAGCGTGTCGATACCGGCGGCGGTGAGGTCGGCGGCGACCTGACAGAGCACCGGATTGTCCGTGCGGTGGTCGGGCGTGCCGAAGATCATGCGGAAGATCGAGCCGTGACGCTGGATCACGCCGGGAGCGGCGAGATTGGACGAGATGTAGATGCAGCCGTCGGTCACGAGCAGACCGGGGAGCTGCGCCTGCATCGTGCGTCCCGTGCCGTAGATGTTGAGAATGGGGATGACAACGGTTTTTTCGCCGGCCGCGCTGCGGATAAATGGGATGGTATCGTCGAGCGAATAACCCTTGACGCAGACAAAGATCACATCGGGCGAGGGAGCGCCCTGCGCCTTCGCGGCGAGGAAGCCGTCCATGTCGAAGGCCTTCACCGGAACGGTCCAGGTTTCGCCGTCGCTCTGCTCGAAGCGCAGGCCTTTTTCCTGCATGGCGGCGAGATGCGCACCGCGCGCGATGAGCGTTACATCCGCACTGTTTTTTGCCAGAAAAGCACCGAGCGGAGCGCCTGTCCCGCCCGCACCGATGACCATATAGCGAAGAGTCATATTCTTTCCTCCTTAAAGCTCTTTGTGCAATAATTGTACCATGAAATTCATGGAAATGCAACGATAGGCCGCGTATTCGTCGGAGAAAAGTTCGAAAATGATGCACGGAATGCACGGCGGAAAATTCCCGTTCCGCCCTTTTCTTTTTTGCAGCTGCGTGGTAAAATACTATCAGCCGAAAATGGCGGAGGAGGGCTTGCTTTTGAAATGGCTTCAGCATTTGCGCACGGTGCAGCATCACCGGTTTCTGGTCCTGCGGCACTGCTGGCGCGTCGGCCTGTACCGTCAGGGGCTCACGCATGACCTGAGCAAATTCAGTCCGGTCGAGTTTGCAGCGGGGGCACGGTATTATCAGGGAAACCGCAGTCCGAACGAGATCGAGCGGCGCGAAAAGGGATACAGCGCCGCATGGCTGCACCACAAGGGCCGCAACCGTCATCATCTGGAATACTGGATCGACTATGCGGCGGACGGCTCGGGCATGTGCGGCATGAAAATGCCGTTGAAATACGTGCTGGAAATGTTCTGCGACCGCGTGGCCGCGAGCAAGACCTATCGAGGCGCGGCCTACCGCGACAGCGACCCCTATGACTATTACGCGCGGTCGGTCGATCACTACATCATCCATCCCGAAACCGCGCAAACGCTCGAGTATCTGCTGCGCGTCCTGCGCGACGAGGGCGAGGACAGGGCGTTCGCGGAGGCGCGGAGAATGCTCCGGGAGCAAAAGAAAAACAGATGAAAAGAGCCGTTTTCATGAGGAAAACGGCTCGCAGCTTGCCGAAAACGCCAGCTTTTCGACAGCAAAGCCGCCCGGCAGAATCGAATGCCGGGCGGCTGTGTTTTTACTCGATCGGGATGGAAACGTCGCCGATGGTGACGGAAGCGATGTCATCCAGCGGGATAACGGTATCAAACGTGCCTTGACGGGTGCAGACGGTCTTGCCGTCATGCGGGTCCATGCTGCCGCCGAAGTCCGAGAAGTCGAGCACGGTGCCGTCGGTTTTAGTGATCAGCAGCTTCGCGGCGTAGGATTCCCATGTGCTGCACACACCGGCCGGTTCGCGGCCGTTCTCCTGCGGAATCTCTTCGCCGTTCTCGTCGTACAGCGTGTCGAACGTCGCTTCGCCGTCCACCGTGTACACCACATGGTAGCCGATGGGCGAGAGAACGATGGTATCGACAGCGGCGCTCCGTCCGTTCACATCGATATTTTGACCCGCAGGCAGCTCAACCGCGCTGTTGTCGGCTTCCAGCTTGAACTTGAGGCGCCATGCGCCCTTGGCGATAGTTGTCGGCTCGCCGTTTTCACTGTTCAGCACGCACAGGTCGCCGAGCGTGATCTTAACCGTGCCGCCAGTCTGCACCGCATCGTTGTACGACATGGTTTCGACATACTGGATGGCGTTGTCGCTCGGATTTTCGTCATAGAAGTAGCTGCTGCCGGACGCACCGTCTACGCCGCGCCCGATGGTGCTGTCCGAACGCTTCCAGTACAGGTCATACAGACCGGTATCCGGGTTTTTCGTGCAGTCGAACGCGCTGCCGTCGTCTTTTTCCAAGGTGTAGGAAATGAGGTAGTTATATCCGTCGAACAGGATCGCGTCCGCGGTGACGGTCACGCCGTTCGAGGTGTCGCTCGCGCCGATGGGACGGCCGATCTGGTCGATGATCTCGGTGTCCGCCGTCGGGCCGAACACACCGGCAAAGACCTCGCTCGCTGATTTCAGCACGCCGGACGCGCCCGCGCCGATGCTGAGCACGAGGGCCGCCGCGACGCCGACCGCCGCGATGCGCGGGAAACGGCGGACACGGCGGGGCGCAGGCTGCTCTGCGCGCTCCATCAGCCGCTCGACCATGCGGTTTTTCGCTTCTTCCGAGAAATGCAGCTCGTCCAGCGCATTTTTATACTCTCTGTTATCGTTATACTCTTTGTTCATAAAACTCGCCTCCAAGTGTTTGCCGCAGGCTTTTCCGGCCGCGGCTGAGATGGGCGGAGACCGCGGCCTCGCTCCTGCCGAGCAGGGCGGCGACCTCGCGCACGGAATAGCCTTCGTAGTAGTACAGGTACACTGCTTCGCGGTATTTTTCGGGCAGCGCCATCACGGCGTCGAGCACGGCGGAGTCGGGCGGCTCGGGAGCGGCGGCCTCCGCGACCGCCTCCAGTCCCACGCACCGCCGGTGAGCGGCGCGGAGCGCATCCTTGCAGGCGTTCGCCGCCGTGCGGAGAATCCAGGCCTTTTCGTGCTCGGGCGAGTCAAAGACCATGCCGCCGGTCAGCAGCTTGAGGAAAACGGTCTGACAGATGTCCTCCGCGTCCTGCGTGGATTTCAGATAGGTGTAGGACAGACGCAGGATCATGTCGGAATAGGTCTGCACCAGACGTTCCGCCTCCGTCCTGTCGATTGGTTTCATTTTGGGGTTTCAGCTCCTTTCAGCAACGTTGCTTTCACCTGTAATACGAATGAGGGGCGCGATTTCTGACAGTTATTTTCGTTGACTTTTGATTTTTCGGACGATATAATAACAGTGTAAACGAGTAGCACAACTGCGTAAATCCAGTTTTCGTGCGGCTCGTTTTATTTTTTTGTTTTTTGAGCGTGCAGCATTCCGCGTAAGTCCAGCTTGACAAAAGCAGCTTATTCGGGGAGCAGCACGCTCTTTTTGTGCAAGAAAAAGGAGGAATTCATAAAAATGACGGAAAACAACAGAATGAAGGAGATGCCGGTAAACCGGCTGATGATGCGGATGGGGCTGCCGATGATCCTGTCCATGGCGCTGCAGGCGGTATACAACATCGTGGACAGCGCGTTCGTCGGAAATATGCGCGAGGGAGGCGAGGCGGCGCTCAACGCGATGACGCTGGCCTTTCCGGTGCAGATGCTCATGGTGGCGCTCGCCATCGGAACTGGCGTGGGCGTGAACGCGCTGCTCGCGCGCACGCTCGGGCAGGGAAACCGCGAAAAGGCGGCAAAGGTTGCCGGGAACGGTCTGTTCCTCGGCGCGGTCATTTATCTCATCTGTCTGCTGTTCGGCCTGGCAGGGGCAGGGGCGTATATCGCGTCGCAGACAGCGGACGCGCAGGTCATCGGCATGACGCACGACTACCTGTTCATCTGCTGCACATTCTCGTTCGGCGTTGTCTTTTTCTCGCTGTTCGAGAAGCTGCTTCAGGCAACAGGGCGTTCGCTGTACTCGACCATCGGCCAGATCACGGGCGCGGTCATCAATATCGTGCTCGACCCGGTTATGATCTACGGTCTCGGTCCGGTGCCGGAGCTGGGCGTCAGGGGCGCGGCGTGGGCGACCGTTATCGGTCAGGTCGCGTCAGCGGTGCTGCTTTTCGTATTCCATCTGCGCCTCAACCGCGAGTTTGACCGCGGCATCCGACAGCTGAAGCCGAAGACCGCAGTCATCCGGGATATTTACACCATCGGCCTGCCGGCGATCATCGCGCAGGCGCTCATGTCGGTCATGGTGTATGCGATGAATCTGATTTTGAAATTCGACGCCGCCGCCCAGACCGCCTACGGCCTGTTCTACAAGGTGCAGCAGTTCGTGCTGTTCCTCGCGTTCGGCCTGCGTGACGCGATCACGCCGATCGTCGCCTACGGCTGCGGCATGGGCAGCCGGAAGCGCGTCGAGGACGGCATCAGATACGGTCTGTTCTACACGGCTGTGCTCATGGCGGCCGGATTTGCGCTGACCGAGCTGTTCCCGGGCGCGTTCGCCTCGCTGTTCAATGCGGGTCAGTCGAGGGCGTATTTTATCGGCGCGATGCGCGTGATCTCGCTCAGCTTTGTGTTCGCCGGTATCAACATAGCGCTTCAGGGCGTTTATCAGGCGCTTGGCGGCGGCATGGAGTCGCTCGTGCTCTCGCTGCTGCGTCAGTTCGTCATCGTCCTGCCGCTCGCGTATGCGTTCTCTCTGGTGGTGCGCAGCGGCTTGGCCGGTGTTTCGCTCATCTGGTGGGCGATCCCGATCGCGGAGGCGCTGTCGTGCGCGGCAGGCTGCGTGCTCCTGAGGCGTATCCGGCGGAAAAATTTCTCTTGACATTCACGGCAGGCTGCGTATAATGATTACCAAAGATAATTATCTAGGGTAATCACTGGAGGGACATACATGACCATTGCGATGATAAAATCGCTGCTCGATGCGTGCTATCAGGCCAAGCGCATCCGCGACCTGCTGCCGCCGCTGCCGAAGGGCGTCGCGCCGGCATATATTCACTATCTGGACGTTATCGACCAGCTCGAACGGCAGGGCGTGCGCGTCAGGGTCTCCGACATCGGAGACACGCTCGACATCCCGCGCCCGGGCGTGACGCGGACGGTCAAGGAGATGGAGGCGAAGGGCTATCTGCGCAAGACCGCATCCGAGGAGGACGGCCGCGTGACCTACATCACCGCGACCGAAGCGGGAAAGCTGCTCTCGCTGCGGTACAACGAGCACTATTTTTCCCTGCTCGCGCCGCAGCTCGCAGATATTTCGGACGAGGACGCGGCGTGCACCGTCCGCACCATCGAGAGGATGCACTGCGTGATGAGCGAGAGGAGGGGACGCATCGATGAGTAACACAGCGGACTTTACGCAGGGCAGCATTCTGAAAAAGCTGTGCCGGTTCATGCTGCCGGTGCTCGGCGCACTGATTCTACAGGCGGCTTACGGCGCGGTCGACCTGCTCGTTGTCGGACGCTTCGGTTCGACTTCGGGTCTGTCGGCGGTCTCGACCGGCAGTCAGGTGCTCAATCTCGTGACATTCGTCGTGACGCAGCTTGCGATGGGCGTTACCGTGCTGATCGCGCGGTATATCGGCGAAAAACGCGAAAAGGAGATCGGCGCGGTGCTCGGCGGCGCGGCCGTCGTGTTCACCATTCTTGCAGGCTGTCTGTTCGTGCTGCTCGTGCTGTTCGCACGGCCGATCTCGGTGCTCATGCAGGCACCGCAGGAGGCGCTCGCGCTCACGGCAAGCTATGTGCGCATCTGCGGCTGCGGCATCCTGTTCATCGTTGCATACAACGTGCTCTCGGCGGTGTTCCGCGGTCTGGGAGACAGCCGTTCGCCGCTGCTGTTCGTGCTCGTGGCCTGCCTGGTCAATGTCGCAGGCGATCTGGTGCTCGTGGCCGGTCTGCATCTGGATGCGGCCGGTGCGGCGCTCGCGACCGTGCTCGCGCAGGCGGTCAGCGTTGGGTGCGCGCTCGCCATCCTGCGCCGCAAAAAGCTGCCGTTTACGTTCCGAAAGAGCGATGTGCGGCTCAATGAGCAGTGCAGACGCTTTCTCGCGATCGGTCTGCCGCTCGCCCTGCAGGAATTTCTGACGCAGCTCTCCTTCCTCGCGCTCTGTGCATTCGTCAACCGTCTGGGGCTTGCGGCCTCGTCCGGCTACGGCGTCGCGAGCAAGATTGTCAGCTTCGTCATGCTCGTGCCGAGTGCACTGATGCAGTCGATGGCGTCGTTCGTTGCGCAGAATATCGGCGCCGGCAACGTGAAGCGTGCGAAAAAGTCCATGTTTACCGGCATCGCGGTGGGCGTGGCGTTCGGCATCGTGATGTTCGCGCTCGTGCTGCGGAAGGGCGACGTTCTGGCCGGTCTGTTTTCGACCGATGCGGAGGTCGTGCGCAGGGGCTTTGAATATCTGCGCGGCTTCGCGCCCGAGACCATCGTGACCGCCGTTCTGTTCAGCATGGTCGGCTATTTCAACGGCAGCAATCAGACGCTGTGGGTCATGATACAGGGTCTCATCCAGACGCTGCTCGTCCGGCTTCCCCTTGCATATTACATGAGTATCCAGCCGAATGCAAGTCTGACGAAGATCGGCATGTCGGCGCCGGTCGCAACTGTGGTCGGCATTGTGCTGAACATCGGATGCTTTCTCTATCTGAACCGGAGGGATGCAGCAAAACGAGGCGCGGAATAAACGGCTTTTACCGTTCTGCCGGTCTCTGCCCGCTCAAAAAAACGCGAAACGCAAAAGCCACCCTCGCGGGTGGCTTGAGACTGTCGAAAAACTTCGTTTTTTCGACAATCTGTGTTTTGACTTCGCAAAACACGGACGTCCGAAAGTTCCCATGCGGAAACTTTCTCCCTCTTAGAGTACGAAAACCGAGGTACACGCCCCCGGTTTTTGTGCATTTGCTGCGCAAACGCTTTTGAATGCACGCTGCCGCGCGGCTGCTGTTTGGGCGTGAAAACAGAGTTTAACGACAGACTGGCCACCCTTGCGGGTGGCTTTTTGCTGTTTCAGATTCAGATAATATAGTCATACTCGTCCGGGTTGGTGTGGATGAGGTCGGCGATCGTGATGTTGTCGAGGTAGTCGTTGATGACCTTGTCCAGACCCTTCCAGAGCGTCAGCGTGCGGCATTCGGATGCGTGCTCGCAGGCCTTGGCGCCCGGCTCCAGACAGGCGACCGGCGCCATCGAGTCCTCAGTCAGCCGCAGGATGCTGCCGACGGTGTATTCCTCGGGCGAGCGGGTGAGACGGTAGCCGCCGCCCTTGCCGCGCAGACCGGTCAGCAGTCTGGCGCGGACGAGCAGCTTGATGATGCTTTCCAGATATTTTTCCGAGATTCCCTGCCGCTCTGCGATGAGCTTGAGGGGGATATAGCCGTCCGTTGGATGCTCCGCAAGGTCGATCATGACGCGCAGCGCATAGCGGCCCTTGGTTGAGACCAGCATACTTTCTTTTCCTCCTTTATTCAATAAACCTATTATACGACACGGAAAATAGGAAAATCAACGAAAAAATTTTTCTAAAACCTATTGACAACATAGGAATAGTAGGATATAATTCAGATAAACCTACAGGAAAGGTTGGTATAAAAATGCGATACCAGATGACCTTCCGATGTCCGCGATGTTGACCATGGCAGACACGGAACACAGTTTATCATATAAAAAATAACAACGAGATATATCGGGAGGAAATTATCATGAGCAAGATTTACACATCCGCAGACCAGCTGATCGGCCGCACTCCGCTTCTGGAGCTGGTGCATATCGAGAAGGAGGAGAAGCTCGAAGCAAAGGTTCTGGCGAAGCTCGAGTACTTCAATCCGGCCGGCAGCGTCAAGGACCGCATCGCAAAGGCAATGATCGACGACGCTGAGGCAAAGGGCCTGCTCAAGCCGGGCTCGGTCATCATCGAGCCGACCTCCGGCAACACCGGCATCGGTCTGGCGAGTGTTGCAGCCGCACGCGGCTACCGCATCATCATCGTAATGCCGGAGACCATGAGCGTGGAGCGCCGCCAGCTGATGAAGGCTTACGGTGCAGAGCTTGTGCTGACCGAGGGCGCAAAGGGCATGAAGGGCGCGATCGCGAAGGCGGACGAGCTTGCGAAGGAGCTGCCGAACAGCTTTATCCCGGGTCAGTTCGTAAACCCGGCAAACCCGGCTGTGCACAAGGCGACCACCGGCCCGGAGATCTGGGAGGATACCGACGGCAATGTTGACATCTTTGTTGCGGGCGTAGGCACCGGCGGCACTGTTACCGGCACCGGCGAGTATCTCAAGAGCCAGAATCCGAACGTCAAGGTCGTTGCCGTTGAGCCGGCAAGTTCTCCGGTACTCAGCCAGGGCCACGCGGGCGCGCATAAGATCCAGGGCATCGGCGCAGGCTTTGTTCCGGACGTTCTGGACACCAAAATCTACGACGAGATCATCACCGTGGAAAATGATGATGCCTTTGCGACCGGCAGGCTGATCGGCAAGCACGAGGGCGTTCTGGTCGGCATTTCCTCCGGCGCAGCTGTCTGGGCGGCGATCGAGCTTGCAAAGCGTCCGGAGAACAAGGGCAAGACCATCGTAGCGCTGCTGCCGGATACCGGCGACCGCTACCTGTCCACGCCGCTGTTCGCTGACTGATCACAGCATACCCATTTCAAAGACGCAAATGTATTTTACAGCCTTAGGGAGACCTGCACGGTCTCCCTTTTGCATAAACAGACGAGAAGGAGGATGCAGTTATGATACCGACCCCGGAACAGGCATGGGAGCTGCTGTGCGAATATAACGAGGGTGATTTTCACAGAAAACACGGGCGCATCGTGGGCGATGTGCTGCGCTGGTACGCGAATGAGCTCGGCTACGGAGACGAGGCGGATTTCTGGCAGGCCGTCGGCGTTCTGCACGATCTGGATTTCGAGCAGTGGCCCGAGCAGCACTGCACAAAGGAGCAGGAGCTGCTGCGCGAGCGCGGCATCGACGAGCGCCTCATTCATGCGGTCGCAAGCCACGGCTACGCGCTGACCGTGGACATCGCGCCGGAACATGAGATGGAAAAGGTGCTCTATGCGGCGGACGAGCTGACCGGCCTGATCGGCGCGGTCGCGCTCATGCGCCCGTCGAAGAGCGTCAGCGACATGGAAGTGAAATCGGTCAGGAAAAAGTACAAGGACAGGAAATTCGCCGCAGGCTGCTCGCGCGAGGTTATTGAGCGCGGCGCGGCGATGCTCGGCTGGGAGCTGAACACGCTTATCGAAAAGACCATTCTGGCGATGCGTGCGAGCAATGCTGTTGACTGAAAACAGGCGAAACTGCTGATAAAACGGCGGGAGAAGCACGGATAATTGGACGATGTGACGGAATTAGTAATTCATACAATTCCGATGTTGACACTGGGGAATGAGAGTGCTATTATATAACCAACAAAAACAGTAGGTTAACGGAAAGGAGCAGAAAAGCATGTTTATTCTGAACGAACGAATGTCGGGCTGCATGTGTATGTCTATGCCGCAGTATGCTCATCTGCTGTCTGCCCGATCGGATATGGGAATGGACGGACGCGGTCTTATTTGACGCCGCGCACTGTTCCGGATCATGGATCGTCCTGAAGCGGGGAGCTGTGGGCTCTCCGCTTTTTTGTGTAACAGGGAGGAATTGTTTTGATAGAACTGACACATATCTCCAAGGATTTCGCCTCCGGCGGACGCACGGTGCACGCCGTGCAGGACGTCAGCCTTTCGATCGGCAAGGGCGAGATCTTCGGCATCATCGGCTTCTCCGGCGCCGGCAAGTCCACGCTCGTGCGATGCATCAATCTGCTCGAGCGGCCGACCTCCGGCTCGGTCACAGTGGACGGAAGGGAAATGACCGCGCTCTCCGCGAGGGAGCTGCGGCAGGCGCGTAAAAAGATCGGCATGATCTTTCAGCATTTCAATCTGATGCCGTCGCGCACCGTATTCGGAAACGTCGCGTATCCACTGCGCGGCAGCGGCCTTTCCAGAGAGCAGATCGCGGACAAGGTGCACAGGCTGCTCGAGCTGGTCGGCATCGGAGACAAGGCAGAGGCGTATCCGAAGCAGCTTTCCGGCGGCCAGAAGCAGCGCGTTGCCATCGCGCGGGCGCTCGCAAACGACCCGAATGTGCTGCTGTGCGACGAGGCGACCTCGGCGCTCGACCCCCAGACCACCAAGGCGATCCTGCGGCTGTTGAAGAACCTGAACGAGAAGCTCGGCATCACGGTCGTCATCATCACGCACGAGATGGCCGTGGTCAAGGAGATCTGCGACCGCGTAGCGGTCATGGAGCACGGCAGGGTCGTCGAGCAGGGCGAGGTATTCAATGTGTTCGCAGATCCCCGGCAGGAGATCACCCGGAGCTTTATCCATACGACATCCAATCTCCGCAAGATCGAGGAGCTCATCGAGGAGGACTCTCCGGTGGTGCAGCTGAAGCCGGGCGAGCTCATCGTGCGCCTGAGCTACATTCAGCGCAACGTTTCCGAGCCGCTGATCTCGACGGTATCGCGTAAATTCGATATTACGCTCAACATTATCTTTTCCGATATTGCCATCGTGCAGAATGCGCCGATCGGCGGCACGGTAGCCATCATCAGCGGCGAGCGTGAACAGATCACGCAGGCAATCGCATATCTCATTGAGAAAAACGTAGGAGTGGAGGTGATCCGTGATGCAAGAATTTCTGAATAACATCATTCCGAATGTAATGGCAAAGCTGCCGGACTTCTATGCGGCGATCGGCGATACGCTGCTCATGGTGGTCTGGTCGGGGGCGATCTCGTTCGTGCTCGGTCTGGCGCTCGGCGTGCTGCTCACGGTCACAAAGCCGGGCGGCATTCTGGAAAACAAAGTCGTCTACCAGATCGTCGACAAGCTGGTCAGCCTGTTCCGCTCCATCCCGTTTATCATCCTGCTGACGTGGGTCATGCCGTTCTCCCGCGTCATCATGGGCACGGCGCTGTATGTGCGCGGCGCGATCGTTCCTCTGGTGTTCGGCGCGGTGCCGTTCTTCACCCGACAGGTCGAGGGCGCGCTCGCGGAGCTGGACGGTGGTCTGATCGAGGCGGCGCTCTCCATGGGCTCGACGCCGCTTGAGATCATCTTCCGCGTCTACCTCAAGGAAAGCGTCGCGGCGATCGCACGCGGCACGACCATCACGGCCATCAGCCTGCTCAATCTCACCGCAATGGCGGGCGTTGTCGGCGCAGGCGGTCTGGGCGATTTCGCCATCCGCTATGGCCACGACCGCAACATGGTCGACATCACCAACGTCACGGTGCTGGTCCTGGTCATTATCGTTTGCATTATGGAGTTCATTGGCGGCCAGGTCGTCAGGAAGAACACGCATTAAGGAGAGTCTGACATGAGTATTTCCAATCGTAAAGTTGTTATTGTGGGCGCAGGCCATGTCGGCTCCCATGTCGGCTATGCGCTGATCTCGCAGAGCCTCGCAGACGAGATCGTCTACATCGACTCCGACCGCGCAAAGGCTGTCGCACAGGCGCTCGATCTGACCGACGCGACCAACTATCTGCCGGTCCGCACCAAAGTCACCGCCGGTGATTACAGCGATGCCGCCGATGCGCAGATCATGATCATCGCGGCAGGCCCGCTGCCGAGCGGCAGTCAGACCCGCATGGATACGCTGGGGCAGACCATCGAGATCCTGAAGGAAGTCACCGCGTCCATCAAAAAATCCGGATTTGACGGCATTATCGTCAATATCTCCAACCCGGCGGACGTTATCACGCATTATATTCAGCACACGCTGAACTGGGCGCCGGAGCGTATCTTTTCCACGAGCACCACGCTCGACTCCGCAAGGCTGCGCCGCGCGATCGCGCAGGAGATCGGCATCGACCAGAAATCCATCACAGCCTATGCGCTCGGCGAGCACGGCGAGAGCCAGATGGTCGCGTGGTCGGCTGTCACCATTGCCGGCAAGCCGCTCAGCCAGTGGCGCGAGGAGTACCCGGACACGTTCGGAAAGCTCGACCTCGATGCCCTCGCCGATGCGGGCCGCGAGGGCGGCTGGACCATCCTGCGCGGCAAGGGCTGCACCGAGTTCGGCATCGGCGCGTCTGCGGCGGAGGTCGTCCGCGCCATCTTCTACAACGAGAACCGCGTCCTTTCGGTCTCTGTCCTGCTGAACGGTCAGTACGGTCAGCACGATGTCTATGCGAGCGTCCCGGCGATCGTGGGTCGCGACGGCATCGCGCACATCATCGAGCTGCATCTCACCCCGGAGGAGCAGGAGAAGTTCGACGCCTCCTGCCGGACCATGAGCGACAATTATCAGCTTTCGCTCACCCTCTAACATCAGTTAATTAAAAAGTTCACATCATAAATGGAGGTAATCCCAATGAAGCTCAAAAGAATTATCGCACTTTCCCTGTCCGCCGCAGGTCTCGCGCTCGCTCTGACCGCATGCGGCTCTTCGAGCAGCGCTTCCGATGATGCCGCACAGGCATCCGGCAGCAGCGACGCACAGACCACCGTAAAGCTCGGCGTTGTCGGCGCGATCTACGAGGATATCTGGGCGCCGGCGAAGGAGAAGCTCGCGGACGAGGGCATCGACCTCGAGTTCGTACAGTTTTCCGATTATGTAACCCCGAACAATGCGCTCGCCAACGGCGAGATCGACCTCAACGCCTTCCAGCACCGCATCTATCTCCAGAGCGAGATCGACAGCTACGGCTACGAGATCGAGAACATCGGCAACACCTTCATCATTCCGCTCAACCTGTACTCCGACAAGGTGAAGTCGGTCGATGAGCTCAAGGACGGCGATACCGTCGCTATCCCGGACGACGCGACCAACGGCGGCCGCGCGCTCAAGGTGCTGGAGGCTGCCGGCCTCATCAAGCTCAAGGACGGCGCGGATTTCAACCCGACCGTTGACGACATCGAGACCTATAACAAGCAGATCAAGATCGAGGAGCTGAAGGCGAACATCATCCCGTCCACGCTCGCGGATGTGACCGCAGGCGTTGTAAACGGCAACTATGCTCTCGATTTCGGCCTCAAGACCGAGGACGCGATCTACAAGGACGACAAGCTGGACATTGAGGAATACTGGAACCTTATCGCAGCGCGCACCGAGGATCTGTCCGACCCGGCGAAGGTCGAGACCTATAGGAAGGTCGTTGCGGCGTTCCAGTCGGACGAGACCGAGGCGGTATTCAACGATCAGTTCGGCGGCTACTTCATCAAGGCAGGCTGGGATCAGGACCTGCTCGCTGACAAGTAAAATGCAACCGTACAGTGCCGCCGTTTCGGCGGCACTTTCCACAGGAAGGAAATGACCATGCAAATCAACAGACAGGCTCTGCGGAGCATCATCCCGGACGAGGCGCGCCTGCTTTTTGCGGAACAGATTCCGCCGGAATACCAGAGCGACGCGCTCGGGCGCAGAACCGGCACGGCATTTCCAAGCGTCCGTATTTCCTGCGCGAGACGCCGAAGGAAAATCTCGCCGTGATGAACCGCATCAAGACGGCGCTCGACCCGAAACATATCTTGAACGATCAGAAATCTTACATTGTGGGAGGAAAATAAAATGCAGAGCTTATCCGAACGCACGGCCGGCTTCACCGACTCGGTCATCCGCCGCATGACGCGCGTTTCCATGCAGTACGGCGCGGTCAACGTGTCGCAGGGCTTCCCGGACTTTGAACCGCCGAAGGAGATCCTCGACCGCATGGCGCAGGTCGCCTATGAGGATTTTCATCAGTATTCCATCACCTGGGGCTCGCAGAACTTTCGCGAGGCGCTCGCCGCCAAGCAGTCGCGCTGTATGGGCCGGAAGATCGACCCGAACACCGAGATCGTCACGACCTGCGGCAGCACCGAGGCGATGATGGCGGCGATGATGACCGTCACCAATCCGGGCGACAAGGTCATCATTTTCTCCCCGTTCTACGAAAACTACGGCGCGGATACCATCCTGTCGGGCGCAGAGCCGATCTATGTGCCGCTCGTGCCGCCGGATTTCCATTTTGACCCGGCCGTCCTCGAGGATGCGTTCCGCCAGCACCCCAAGGCGATGATCCTGTGCAACCCCTCCAATCCCTGCGGCAAGGTGTTCACGCGCGAGGAGCTGGAATTTATCGCGACGCTCGCGGAAAAGTACGATACCTATGTCATCACTGACGAGGTCTACGAGCACATCGTCTACGCGCCGCACAAGCATACCTACTTCGCGACCCTGCCGGGCATGTGGGATCGCACGCTGTCGTGCTCGTCGCTGTCCAAGACCTACTCGATCACCGGCTGGCGTCTCGGCTACATCATCGCGCCGCCGAACATCATCGACCGCGCGAAAAAGGTGCACGATTTCCTGACGGTCGGCGCGGCGGCGCCGCTTCAGGAGGCCGTTGTCACCGGACTGAAGTTCGGGCCGGGATACTATGACGACCTGCTCGCCAAGTACACTCATAAAAAGGAGCTGTTCCTCAAGGGTCTGGACGAGCTGAACATCACGCACACCGACCCGGAGGGCGCGTATTATGTGCTGCTCGACATTTCCGAGTTCGGCTACGAGAGCGATCTCGAATTCTGCGAGGATCTGGCGCATTATGCCGGCGTGGGCGCGGTCCCGGGCTCGAGCTTTTTCCGCGAGCCGGTCAACCACCTCATCCGCCTGCATTTTGCGAAGAAGGACGAGACGCTGCTCGAGGCGCTGAACCGTCTGGAGGGTCTGCGCACGAAGATCAAGCCGAAAAAGTAAGGAGGACGTATCATGGACGTAAGGAAAGCGGCGGAGGCGGCGCGCGACTATCTCGTTTCCATCCGCCGGGAATTTCATCAGCATCCCGAGCTGAGCATGCAGGAATTCCGCACCGCGCAGAGGATCGAAGAGGAGCTTGACCGGCTCGGCATCCCGCACACCCGTGTCGGGGAGACCGGCGTGCTCGGCACGCTGCGCGGCGAAAAAGAGGGCGGAGGAGCCGTCGTCCTGCGCGCGGACATCGACGCGCTCCCCATCGAGGAGACGCATGAATGCGCGTACCGCTCGCAGAATCCCGGCGTCATGCACGCCTGCGGCCATGATGCGCACGCGGCCTGCCTGCTCGGCGGCGCGAAGATCCTCGCGGAGCACCGGGACGCCTTCGGGGGCGAGGTGCGGCTGGTGTTTCAGCCGGCAGAGGAGATCGGGCAGGGCGCAAAGCCGTTCATCGCGGCGGGCGTGCTGGACGGCGCGGAGCGCGTGTTCGGCCTGCATACCGCGCACGATCTGAGATCCGGCACGGTCGGCCTCAAGCCGGGTCTGAACAACGCTGCCGTCGACCATTTCCGAGTTGAGGTGCACGGTAAATCCACCCATGTCTCCACGCCGCACCTCGGCACGGACGCGCTCTATATCGCAAGCCAGATCGTCGTCGCGGTGCAGGGACTGGTCACGCGCATGACCTCGCCGACCGAGCCGGTCATCATCGGCATCGGCTGCCTGAACGCCGGCACGACCTACAACGCCGTGGCGGAGCACGCCGTCATGGAGGGCACGACGCGCACGGTGTCGCAGGAGAGCCGCGACCGCATCCGCAGACTGGTATCCGAGACGGCGGACAGCATCGCCGCCATTTACGGCGGCACGGCCGAGATCGTCTGGACGGACTTCGCCGCCGCGCTCATCAATGACGCGGAGGTGTGCCGCGAGGCGGCGGCTGTCGCGGACAGTCTGCTCGGCGAGGGGCATGTCGTTACCGACCGCGAGCTGTCGCTGAGCGGCGATAACTTCGCGGAATTCGAGCTGTACAGGCCGGGTGCCTATGCCTACCTCGGCACGGGCAACCCGGACAAGCCGCACACGGTCATTTCCAACCACAACGGCGGCTTTGATGTGGATGAGGATGCGCTCGTGACCGGCGCGGCGCTCTACGCCGGCTACGCGCTCGCAAGACTGGGATAAAGACAAGGAGGGAACGTCATGGACAATCCACTGCGCTATCAGATGACCGAATATGACTGCGGCCCGACGAGCATGCTCAATGCAGTCAGCTACCTGTTCCGCCGCGACGAGATACCGCCCGAGCTGACCCGGAACATCATGCTGTACTGTCTGGACTGCTTCGGCGAGGACGGCAGCACGGGCAGGCGCGGCACCTCGCGGATGGCGATGATGTTCCTCAGCAACTGGCTCAACGGCTATGGCGAGACCGGCCATCTGGCGGTATCGAGCCGCTATCTGTCCGGCCGGGAGGTGAACTTCTCCCAGAACGGCCCGCTCCGGGACGCTCTGCGGCGCGGCGGCGCGGCGGTCGTGCGGCTCGACCTGGAGGGCTGGCACTATGTGCTGCTGACCCGTGTCGAGGGCGGGGACGTTTATCTGTTCGACCCGTATTACCATGAGGGACCGTTCGACAACGCCGAGCTGCGCGTCACCGACGAGCATCCCTGCTCCTATAACCGTATCGTTCCCGTTCACTATTTCGAGCGGGAGGAGATCAGTGTCTATTCGCTCGGGCCCTTCGATACCCGGGAGGCCATCCTGCTGTTCAATACGGACACCGAGCTGACCGAGGACAAGACGGTCGAGTATTTCATCTGAGATTGCCGCGAAGCTGTGTTTTTTCGTCACTCTCTTGCCAAGACCGCCCTGTGTGCGTATAATGAAAGTGCATAACGGAATTCAGACAAGGGAGTGAGTGATATGGAACGGGATTTCCTCAAGCAGAGCATTCGTAGAGAACTGGATTACTATCGGGACGGCCTGTTCAATGAGGACGGGGACGAAGAGTGGGTGCGCGCATGGTCTGCGCCGGATGATGATGACTCGATGGCGGAAAACGGCTTTCTGAATGTCGCGATGGCGCATCTCACAGGCGACGAGTGCGACGAGATCGTGCTGCTCGGCACGGAATACGGCTATCATCAGCCAGATTACGACAGCTATGTCGATATCGGCGCCGCTTTTGTCAACGATATGAGCACCGGCTTTCTCCAGACCGAGGGAAGCGAGGAGGACTGGGAACAGCTGATCGACAGTATCGCGGATATTCTGGGAAAAGGCCTGTCGCGAGACTGACGCTTCGGTGACGGGCAGGACAGGAGCCGCACAGAGGGCGTGAACAGAAAGAGTAAAATTTTTTTAAAATACCTATTGACAATCTGCACCCTGCATGATATTATATATAAGCACTCTGAAGTGAAGCTTCGCTGGCGGAGTGAGAAATGAATATCGCGGGGTAGAGCAGTTGGTAGCTCGTCGGGCTCATAACCCGGAGGCCGCAGGTTCAAGTCCTGTCCCCGCAACCATGTTTAACCGCTGATTTCGTGAGAAATCAGCGGTTTTTTGTATTTTTCAGAGGTTTGAAGGGATACGGATAGGCGCTCTGGCCCCAACTGTACCCCAACGGGGTGTCAAATAAGGAAGAGAATTTTTGTGCAGTTTATAGAAAATCAAAGAATATTTTATAAGAAAGTCTGGGAAATTTCTGGATTCAATGATGCTGTAGAAGAATATATGGATGATTTGAAAGGTTCTATTTCGAGCAAGTTCATAGATGTTCAAGAGGATGTTGAACGCGAAGTCAATGGAGCATTAGAGGATTTTGGAAAGCAATTGAAGAAAGCAATCGACGAGAAACTGACACAACTGAAACAGTATGTATAAATCCCGGTAAATGTAAGGAGTTGATAGACGATGCTTTGTCCTAAATGCGGCATATCCAACAATAAGAAGCTGTTGATTGCATAAGCTCAAGTCAAAACCACCAGCTAAGCTGGCTGTCAGCATGTCCAGACACCCGGTCATTGTGCCCCATTTTTCCCCGTTTCAGCATCCCTCACCACTCATTTTTCCCGTTTACAAACGAAAAAGCCCAGCTTTCGCTGGACTTTTTCGACAGACTGGGGCATCCAAAAGGGTGCCCTTTTTTCATTTCTGCAGGCCATGTACAGCCCACTCTGCTTCTGCCCTGTTCGTATCTAGGATACTCAACTGGCACTTCGATTTGCAGGATGCATGGATCTGGGCGCTTTACTCCCCATCCACAGGCTTGCCAACCATGTATACCCAGCCATGAGGAGGACAGACAGAATATGTCCAGTACCCGATGACCACACCGTCAAAGGGAGCAATGACCCGATCCACTTCCTCTCCGAACAGGTTCGTAATGATGGAAAGCGTGTCGCCCTTACGCACAGAATCCATTGCCTTCTTCACAGGCACATGAATCCCGCCGTTGCGGTTATAGATATAATCAATGTCATAGTGGTGTATGCCCTCATTGGCGGGCACGCTGCCCTCCAGAATCCCCAGCAGGGTCATCACATTGCGAATTCCGGTCTCCAACATCTGCTTGTGCTCATCCCGCTGATACATGCGGGTGCACTGTCCGCCGATCTCGGGTGTAATGCAGGGAATGCCCATCTGATAGGCATACTCATCCTCAATTCCGCTGTTCTCCGCGTAGCGGGTGTTCTTCCACAAGACCTTAAAGCCAAAGCACTGGGCCATTTCACGGGACTTATACGCCACAGGAGACTCCTCTCCGCAGTACAGCACAACAGGCTCCAGATACTCGCTGTTGCCGCCGCCGTGGATGCAGATCACCGCGTCAGCCTTCTTGATGATGTTCTCACAGTACCAGCTGCACACATAAGCCGTCATGGGGCCGGTTCCGCCCGGATAGATGCGATTCAGATCCTGGGGCACAAAGTCCAAGGTATTATAGCGCTTCATTTCGGCAAAGGCCTCTGCATTCAGGGCAGGGATTCCAATGAAGCTTCCCTTCATCTTGGATACATCCAGCCCCTCAAAGGTCTTGATAATTCCCTCAGTACCCTCATACTCGTCGCCGTGGTTGCAGGCATCCACCACCAACGTGGGACCGTCCTGGGCGCCCACCGCCAGCATAATGGGAATATTCACCCATGAACCGTTGGCCCGCTGGGCCAAATGAATAAAACCATATTCCTTGGTGCCCTTCTTTTGGAGTGCCTGGGTAAGATCAAACGATTCGTCATACTCTTTGATATTGGTCTGCATAATCCATATCCCTTTTCTCTATCATACCACACTGTCCGCGTCGCTGTTCAGTGCTTGGACAATGCTTGTGCACTCAGATACAAAGCGGTTCACCTGCCGGCGGAAGGCTGTCCGCCAATACAAAAATTCCTGAGGTGGCAGGTCGTTGCGGTGCTTGCCCCTGACCAGCTGCAGACCGGGCAGCAGGCCCACTGCAAATGTGTTGTCAAAGTGATATTCATCACAGGCACTGCACAGCAGTCTCGTCAGCCGGCCTCCTGCCTCCTTCGCCTGTCTGTCACTGGAAAAGCAGATACGCCCGGCACAGGCCTTGTCCAGCTCCTCCAGTGCCCGTTCTACAGGAGCGAAATCAAAGTCATCGCCGCAATGGGTCCGGATGTCTGCCACAGTATCTCTCATTTGCGCCAGACACCCTGCCGCGTCAAAGGGAAGATGCGCTTCATCGGCAAACTCTTTTACCAGCTCCACCAGCACCCGTGTATCCCTCATCAGAAGCTGGGGGTCCACCTTATCCATGGTATCCTCCACGGAATGCCACCACCAGCCTCCGCCGCTGCCTGCACAGTGCCAGCGGCCACGGTTGGGCGGCGCCTGATAAAAGTCAAAGGACACCTGGATGGGAATGCGCGGCCCGAAAAATGACAGGTCTGATCCCCGCCCCAGCGGGCGGATCACCACCTCAGCCTGCCCGGTGCACCGACGCAGGATATCCCCAAGGGTATCCCCTGCCACACCGGACGTGGAAAACCCGATCTCCTGCGCTCCCATACAGCCGGGAGAGTCCATGTTGACCAGCGCCACACAACGGGCATCCAGGTCCTCAAACTGCTCATCGCAGTACCAAGTGCTCCCGGCATACCGTCCGTTGGAGTGGGCCGGCCACCACGCGATTTTGACACCCCGCCGCAGCTGCTTCTGGGACAGTACCCGTGCCAGTTCCAACACAGCGGCATTCCCGGTGGCATTATCCGTCACACCATAATCCCAGGAGTCATAGTGGCTGCCCACCAGCACATACTCCGGCGTTTCACCGGCCAGCTCGGCTACAGGGATCTGAAGACGCACACATCCACACTGTAGTACGCTGCGCACCGTCGCGGTACGGCTGCAGGCTCCAGGCGTCAGCAAGGGCAGTATGGATTCTCTGTCACAGCTTCTCAGGCCCACCACCGGAAAATCAGGATAGGTTTTTCCGTTTTCAGGCTCCGCGGTGCCCCACACAGGGCTGACCGTCTCGTAGTGAAGCACAGGCTCCTCGCTGGTCCACAGATGGATCAGGCCCTTTACACCGTATCCCCGCAGCTTTTGAACATAGTCCTCATAAAAATTGTCCCCAATCACGATGCAGCCCCGCGCCCCCGCGTACCAATCCTGCTCCTGTCTGGGCTTCAGCTGGTCGTGGGCATGGACATCATAAAACAAGGGAGCGGTCACTCCGTCCGGACAATGGGCGGAGAAGGAACGGGGAAGGGCTTCAAAGGTCTGATCCATCCCCTCTACAGTAACTGACGCTTCTATAGGAGTGGAGACATATCCGTCACACTCATACACGCGGCATGGAATGCCCCATTCCTGCAGCTTCTTGATCAGATAGCCGCAGGCACGGTGCTCATCTTCCGAACCGCCGATGCGCTTCAGCCCGGAAAACACATCCAGTGTCTCCATCAGGCATTCCCGTGAGAGTTCTTCCATTCCTCAATTCTCCTTTTGGTGTGCAAGGAAACACTGGTACACATCCTGCCAGGCAGCCTCATCCGTCACAAGGCGGAAGGCAGCCAGTGCACAGCACACAGCACCGTCATAGATGCCCTGATGAGCCCGCGCCTCTTTCCCGGTCTTTACCCATGCGTCCGTGTGAGGAGGATCATCTGTCTCGATGGTCTTTACCCGCAGGCAGCAGCTGGGCAGCCGGTGGGTCACCGCGCCGAAATCGGTAGAACCGCAGTCCTTCCGGGGCGGAGCAATTCCGTCACACGCAAATTTTTCTGCACACTCCATCAGCAGCGCACCCATGGCATCATTGATGGTGGTGTTGTAAATATGCGCCACAGGGGTAATTTGTACCTGTGTCTGGGTAGCCATGGCAGCAGCCTGGGCAATCTCCCGGGTCCACTGCTCCACGCTCTCCAGATACGCCATGGAGGAGTGGCGGATCTCTACCTTAACCTTGGCAAAATCGGGCACGGAGTTGACTGCCGTCCCCCCAGCCAGCACAATATTGCTCACCCGGCTGGAATCCTTGAGGTGATTGCGCATGAGCCCAAGCCCTGTCTGCAGCATGGTCACCGCATCCACTGCGCTGCGCCCAGCATAAGGCGCAATACCCGCGTGGGCGGTTTTGCCGTGAAATTCCACATCCATCTCGATCAGAGCCAGAGAGGGCGTCTCCAGCTGGGTCAATGTGCTGCCGTGCACCATGAAGGCCACATCAATATGGTCAAACCCGCCGTGGGCGGCCATCTCGTTTTTGCCTCCGTCCAGCGACTCCTCGCTGGGCGTCCCGATCACATGGATCTCAAAGGGCTGGTCCGAAGACTCCAGCACTCCCCGCAGGGCCATTGCCGCGCCGATCATGGCAGGGGTCTGCATATGGTGGGCGCAGCCATGTCCCTGGCCCCGCAGCGCATCATATTCCCCTAAAAATCCTACTGCGCGCCCTCCGGCAGCCCGCCCTCCCTTGTGGCGGTACACGGCACAAAAAGCCGTATCCAGCCCGGCGTAGGGAATGGTTACTTCAAAATCGTGGGCTCGCAGCCACTTTGTCAGCGCAGCTGAGGAGCGGTACTCCTCATAGCCCGGCTCGGCGTAATCAAAAATTTCGTCGCTCAGCGCGCACAGCTGCGGCATCAGCTCTGAAACGATATTCGCAATTTGCTTCTGAATTTCTTCCATGGCATGTCCCATCCTATATCTTTGAAATTTATAATATCCTGCCGTCGCGCCATGCAGTTGCGGCGGCCAGCTCTAAACGGATCAGTAACCGATCACCACAGCCAAAGCCAGGAAGGCCATAGAAACCAGGCTGAGCAAAATCACCAGCTTAATGACGTACTTCAGCCACACGGAATAGGGAATCTTGGACGCAGCCAAAAATCCCAGCATGGTGGACGAAGTGGGGTAGATGGCATTGGTCAGGCCGTCACCCAGCTGGAAGGCCAGCACAGTGCTCTGGCGGGTCAGGCCCACCAGATCGCCCACAGGCGCCATGATCGGCATGGTGGCTGCCGCCTGGCCCGTACCAGAGTTGATGGGCAGGTTGATGATGTTCTGCACCAGGAACATACCGATGATCTTTACCGAGCTGGGCAGTGCCACAATCGCATTGGCCAAGGCATTGATAATGGTATCAATGATCATGCCGTCCACCATAACGGTATTGATCGTACCGGCCACTCCCACAATCATCGCACCGAAGGTGATATTGGCCATGCCCTGCACATACAGATCGCAGATCTTGTTGCCGCTGAACCCGGCCAGAATACCGCATACCACACCCAGCACCAAAAACAAAGTAGCCATTTCGGTGATAAACCATCCCAAGTAGGCCACGCCGTAAATCAAAACGGCCAACGCGATGACAACGGCCAGAAGGATCAGCTTGTGCCGTCCGGTCACTTCAATCGCAGATACATCCACATCCTCCAGGTTGGAATCCTCGTTCCCCATCAGGTTCTTGGAGGGATTCTTCTTTACCTTCTCCGCGTAATGAATAATATACAGGCTGGTCACAACAATAAACGCCACCAGGATAATCCAGCGATACCAGGCTCCGGAGAACATGGGAGTCACACCCGCGATGGACTGAGCCACACCCACATTAAAGGGATTATAGATGCCCGCCGTAAAGCCCACGATGGAGCCCATGGCGATCATGGCTGTACCTGTGATGGTATCATAGCCCACTGCCTTGGCCACTGCAATCCCAATAGGCACAAACACCAGAACCTCCACAGACATTCCCATGGTGAAGCCACCTACGGCAAAGGCCGTAATGAAGATGGGGATGAGCAGCTTTTCTTTTCCCGCAAACATCTTGCCCAGCTTGGCACAAAAGGCGGTGATCATCCCTGTCTGCATAATCAGCTCAAAGGCGCCGCCGATGATGAAAATAAAGAAGATGATCTCGTTTACGCTGGAGCTGCCCAGAGTTCGCACAAAAGCCATGGGGATTTCCAGCGGTGAAACCGGTGACGATTCCACCTGAGTGTATGTACCCGGTACAATCAGCATACGGCCGCTGGCATCCTCCTGGCGCTCAAACTGGCCGGCAGGAATCACGTAGGTCAGCAGGCAGACAACCAACACGATCAGAAACAGAATAATGTACGTGTGGGGCATCTGGATGCCTTTTTTCTTTTTCGACGTTTCAATGGACATTCTTCTCTGCACTCCTCACAATCAAGTGTCTAATAATTATACATTTATTTTTTCCTTTATGCAAGGGCAAACCGAGATTTATCGAGGAATCTGAATTTATCGTAAAAAACTCCCTTGAGCCGCCAGCGGCTCAAGGGAGTCTATGGATGTTTTGACCACTGTATCCACAAAAACTGATTAAAGTTCCAGCCCATTCCACGCTTCTGTCAGCCGACACAGCCGTTACAGAAGCGTGTGTGCTGCTGAAGTTTCCACTGGGCAGGCTGACACGGGCATAGCGGCCATCCCAAATTCAGTGTAAACTCCTCAGCTTGGAAGCGCGCAAAGTTTATCTGCAGCCACAGCAGATTCATCCCGCTGCCGCCTTCTCCTATACGATGTTCCCCCTCACAGACTGAGGGTACAGATGTAACGGATGGGTCGAATATGTCCTGCAACCGTGCGGTCTATGCGCCGATAATTCATAGTTCGTATGGGCACCATCTTCTTAATAGTGAGCATAACCTCCTGCATTTTTCGCTCCCGATCCAGTTCTGCCGCACCGTGTGCATTGGTAGATGACGAATCCTATATTCCGAGCAATGATGTTGTTGTACTGGTTGCACCGGATATGCTGTCTGAAAGCGGAATACAGGAATTGAATGTCATTCCATCGGGAACCTGTCAGATGCAGAATAGCAGTGGATTTGCGAAAGAGTATCCTAAATATGCAATCATTGATGACGAGTGGATCGCGCAAGTACAGGCAGATACGCAGGCGGTAGAAAACATCAAAGCACAGATGCAGGAAGCCAAAAATCAAATCGACCAGCTGCTTCAAAACCAGCCCCAATAATACCCCAACTCACACTCATTATTTTGTGTGAGTGTGGGAGGATAGAAATCCTAAATAAGAAATAGCATCATAAATGCTGCTAAAATGGCGAAAATAAGAACTTATTTTACGCAAAAATCCACCACCGATTTCTCATAACCCGGAGGCCACAGGTTCAAGTCCTGTCCCTGCAACCATGTTTAACCGCTGATTTCGTAAGAAATCAGCGGTTTTTTATACTTTTTCGAGCACTTAGAAAACCTCCGGGCAGGCGACCCCGAAAATGGAAAGTCGTATGGAAAGGCAGTGGTATCAAAAAAATGCACGACGTGAAGGTGCTTTTTTTGATACCTGAAACGAAAATTTTGACCGCGTCAAGTAATGTTCGCAAAAAGGGCTCCTGAAAAAATGAAGTTAGGCAGCAACGAGCAGAGTTGCCGCAATGGATTCCTGGCTTAGATAAGCTCTGGAGACAGACCAGTCCTCAACGTATTCCATGCAATTCAAAATTAGCGCACAAGGGCCGTAAAGACACGAATCCCCTGCCGAGAATATTTCTCGGCAGGGGATTTTCGTACATCGCCTATTTGAGCAATCTCCACTATCATAGAATCACAAAACAAAGCGGAGGTTGTTACAATGGAAAAATTCATAACGGACGAACACACAGGACTTACGAACTGGTCGGAGATTATTATCTGGCTGCCGGTGATGAAGAACCGGAGCTGGAACCAATCGGCATCTACGGTCAGCGCCATCGGCGCTATCTATCGCTGCAACGGATCTCAGAGGTTCCGTGTTCATGTGTCGGCGTTACATTTGCATTTTTGTTTGTCGAAAGCCGTGTTTTCTCGTCTTTTACTCCATGCGGAGCGGCCGGAGCGCCTCGTTTACTTGCTCGATATTGCGGACAACGCGGTCTTTCTGACGGATGGCAAGGCTGACATACAGCGAATCGATCAGCGAGAACTGTGCAACACGCGGCGAAA
>OLQV01000804.1_pt1 | contig 26204 bp, 20 predicted proteins | sample 1672371 | NCBI WGS metagenome assembly OLQV01 (sample SAMEA3136676, study PRJEB25190) | human gut metagenome
AAGATGCGAGCTACCTGCGGAAGGACGGAAAGACCCCGTGAACCTTCACTGCAGCCTGGCATTGGCCGTTGGTACGGCGTGTAGAGGATAGGCGGGAGGCTTCGAACCCCGGGCGCCAGCCCGGGGGGAGCCGCCCTTGGAATACCGCCCTCGCCGTGCCGGCGGCCTAACCCGCGGCCCGAGACCGGGCGCGGGGACCGTGCCAGGCGGGTAGTTTGACTGGGGCGGTCGCCTCCCAAATCGTAACGGAGGCGCGCAAAGGTCCGCTCAGGACGGTCGGCAACCGTCCCGGGAGCGCAAGAGTGCAAGCGGGCTCGACTGCGAGGCGTACAGGCCGAGCAGGGACGAAAGTCGGCTCTAGTGATCCGGCGGCTCAGAGTGGAATGGCCGTCGCTCAACGGATAAAAGGTACTCCGGGGATAACAGGCTGATCTTGCCCAAGAGTCCACATCGACGGCAAGGTTTGGCACCTCGATGTCGGCTCATCGCATCCTGGGGCTGGAGCAGGTCCCAAGGGTACGGCTGTTCGCCGTTTAAAGCGGTACGCGAGCTGGGTTCAGAACGTCGTGAGACAGTTCGGTCCCTATCCTCCGCAGGCGCAAGGGAGTTGAGGAGGGCCGCCCCTAGTACGAGAGGACCGGGGCGGACGGGCCTCTGGTGGAGCGGTTGTCGACCAACGGCACCGCCGCCTAGCTACGCCCGGAACGGATAACCGCTGAAAGCATCTAAGCGGGAAGCCGGCTCCGAGATGAGCTCCCTCTTTGGTAAGGGCCCGGGTAGAACACCCGGTCGACAGGCCGCAGCTGCAAGCGCCGCGAGGCGCTCAGGCGAGCGGTGCTGATAGCCCGAGCTCTTCTTCACCGATCATAGTGCGGGTATCGGAATCGAGGCATGGAGCGCGCATGCAGCCGCCAGGGTCGCCGCGGGCGCCCTGGAAGAGGCACCTGAACATAGAGCCTCGTGGGGGAGCGCCCCCCATGAGCGGAACCGTAGAGAGGGGGATCACCCGATCCCATTCCGAACTCGGAAGTTAAGCCCCTCCTCGCCGAAAGTACTGCGGAGGAAGTCCGTGGGAGGATAGGGCGTTCCGCTCATGGGCGGCGCTTTTTCTTTCGCGCAGGGGGCCGCGGCTTTTCTTTTACGGTATCCTACTGCGGGTTTTAACCATTCGCGCGCTTCTTGCGGCCATTGTCGGGCTTTTACGGTGAAGACGCCGTCTCGTTCCCATTCAGTTTCATTTCGTGAAGTACAATAATCCAGTTTGAGTCGCATACCCAATCAATGGGTTTGATACTGCATATCGAGGAGCTTATTCAATGACGGACTTCAAGAACGAGTTTTGCATGCATACCGCAACATGCGGCGAGCTGCGTAAGAGTGATGTTGGGCGTGAGGTTGTGCTTACTGGCTGGGCTTGGCACAATCGCGACCATGGTGGGCTGATTTTCTGCGATCTTCGCGACCGCGAGGGCTATACCCAGGTTGTTGTTGACCCCGACTGCGTCAGTGAAGAAGAGTTCCATATCGCCGAGCATCTTGGACGCGAATACGTTTTGCAGATTTCCGGTCGTGTGCGCGCTCGTGGTGAGGGCGCCGAGAATCCGAATATGGTCACAGGTGAAATTGAGGTTCTTGCGACCTCTGTCAAGGTTCTCAATACTTCCGTCACTCCGCCTTTTTCCATCGAAGACGGCATCGAGACAGATGAAACCACTCGTATGAAGTGGCGTTACCTCGACCTTCGTCGCCCTGAGATGTATGCGAATCTCTTGCTTCGCCATAAGGTTGCGCAAGCAATGCGCCAGGCTCTCAACGAGCGTGGTTTCATCGAGGTTGAAACTCCGATTCTTGCAAACTCTACTCCTGAAGGCGCGCGCGATTACCTCGTGCCTTCCCGTCCGAACCCGGGCAAGTTCTATGCTTTGCCGCAGTCTCCGCAGCAGTTCAAGCAGATGCTCATGGTCGGCGGCATCGAGCGCTATTACCAGATTGCCCGTTGCTTCCGCGACGAGGACCTGCGCGCTGACCGTCAGCCCGAGTTCACCCAGGTCGACATTGAGATGTCGTTTGTTGAAGAGACTGACGTGATGGATCTCATGGAAGGTGTCTTTAAGGAAGTTCTCAGCGCTGCCGGTGTGGAGCACGAGTTCCCTCTTCAGCGTATGCCTTGGAAAGAGGCGATGGAGCGCTTCGGTTGCGACCGCCCCGATGTCCGCTTCGGCATGGAACTCGTCGATCTGACCGACCTTATCAAGGACTGCAATTTCAAGGTGTTCACGGGCGCTGCTGCCAATGGCGGTGTTGTGAAGTGCATCAACGCGAAGTCTGCTGGCAATTGGTCGCGCGGCGAGATTGAGAAGCTTGCCGACATCGCTGCCGCAAATGGCGCGAAGGGCATGGCATGGATCGCCTACACCGATGCCGATACCGATCTTGTGGGCAAGAGCCCCATCATCAAGTTCCTCGGCGAGGAGACGCATAATGCGATCAAGGAAGCCGCAGGCGTCGAGCCGGGCGACCTGCTTCTCTTCGCGGCCGATACCTTCGATACGGCAAGCGCCGTGCTCTCCGCGTTGCGCCTGCATATGGCCGATGCTCTCGGTATCGAGCGCAACGGTCATGCTCTTCTGTGGGTCGTCGACTTCCCCATGTTCCGCTACGACGTGGTCGAGAAGAAGTACGCCGCCGAACATCATCCGTTTACGATGATTCCTGAAGAGGATTGGGACAAGATTGAGTCCGATCCGCTTGCTTGCTCGAGCTATAGCTATGACATCGTCATGGACGGTTTCGAGATGGGCGGTGGTTCTATCCGTATCCATAATGCGGAGCTGCAAAAACGCGTCCTTCGTCGTCTTGGCGTGGAAGATGACCAATTGGAAGAGAAGTTCGGCCACCTGATCCATGCGCTCGAGCTTGGCGCTCCTCCGCATGGCGGCATTGCGCTTGGCCTCGACCGTCTGGTCATGCTGCTTGCAGGCAAGCAGTCCATCCGCGACGTCATCGCTTTTCCGAAGACTTCGAGCGCATCCGACCCGATGACGGGCGCGCCGAATGAGGTAACTGGCCACCAACTCAAGGAAGTCAACCTGCGACTTTTGTAATTCCCGATTCGCCCGACGGCAAATCGGGAACCGTCGACGCTGCGAGCCCGGCTGACGGCGCAGCTGGCGTTCCAAAGATTTGCAGGTTCGGCTTTGCCTTGCGGCAAACCCGGCCCGTCGACGCTGCGAGCCCGGCTGACGGCGCAGCTGGCGTTCCAAAGATTGCTCACGTACCCAAGTACGCTTCGCAATCTTTTCGCGCCATCTGCACTCGTCAGCTGGGCTCTCGCTGACTTTAGGGCGAAAGGAGACAGGTGTACGCTCCTGCTTAATGGGATAGTGCCTACCTTTCGCTGGCTTTAGGGCGGATAGGGCGTTCTCCCAACGCTTCTTCCCATCATTTGAAAGGACCCTTATGAAAACTCTACGCCCGTATCCTCGCGCGACCATTACGCCGAAGGGCGAGCATGCCTTGGAGAAGGGGCATCCTTGGGTGTACGAGGTGGAGGTTGTTTCGCTTGAGCCGGCGCCGGGCGAGGCTGCGGTTACGAACGGCTCGATCGTCGACGTCGTGAGCCGCAAGGGGTCGTATCTGGGGTCGGGCTTGTTGTCCGAGAAGAGCAAGATTCGCATTCGCCTCATCACCCGCAATGCGAACGATCGCTTCGACCGTGCCTTTTGGAGGCGGAAGGTTCAGTGGGCGTGGAATTACCGGAAAACGGTGATGGGCGCCGATGCAAGTGCATGCCGCGTTCTGTTCTCCGAAGCTGACGGGTTCCCCGGCCTTGTCGTCGATCGCTTCGAGGATGTTCTCGTAGCCGAGACGCTTTCGGTGGGGATGGAGCGTTTGAAGCCGATGATCTTCCCCGCGCTTCTCGAAGTGCTGGCCGAAGACGGCATCGCGATTCGCGGACTCTATGAGCGCAACGACGCTTCGACCCGCTCTCTCGAAGGACTCACCCAGACTGCGGGATGGTTTGCGGGCGCCGCGGAGGATGCGGCCTGCTCGCTCGACCCGATCAATCCCAGCCAACCCGAGGCTGCGGTGTTCGGTCCCACGACGACGCAGATTATGGAAAACGGCGTTCGTTACGAGGTGGATTTCGAGAACGGACAGAAAACGGGCTTCTTCCTCGACCAGAAGTACAATCGGCGTGCCGTCGCGCAGCTCGCGGCGGGAAGACGCGTTCTTGATTGCTTCACGCATACGGGCAGCTTTGCTCTGAATGCCGCCCACGGCGGGGCGGAGTACGTGAACGCGGTCGATATCTCCGAGCTTGCCGTCGCTCAAGCGCGTAAGAATGCCCAGCTCAATGAACTTAACGCTAAGATGGACTTCACGGCGGCGAACGTCTTTGACCTGTTGCCTCAGCTCGAGGCGGCGCACGATCGCACTTATGACTTCATCGTGCTCGATCCGCCCGCGTTCACGAAAAGCCGCAAGACCATCGATTCGGCAGCCCGCGGCTACAAGGAAATCAACTATCGTGCGATGAAGTTGCTGCCTCGTGGAGGCTATCTCGCAACGTGCAGCTGCAGCCATTTCATGGACACGGAACGCTTCCGACGTGTCGTGTCCTACGCCGCGCAGGACGCTGGTGTCCAGCTGCGCCAGATCGAGGAACGTCAGCAGGCGCCTGACCACCCGATTCTGTGGGGCGTTCCCGAAACGGATTACCTGAAGTTCTTCTTGTTCCAGGTGGTGTAGAGAGGCTGCCCGCTGATGGAAGCCTCGCGTTTCCTTCATGACAGTTTGTTGACAGCCCTAAGCCTTCGCGGCATCTGCACAACTTATGCGTATCATTGACCCTGTTCAACGAGTTCGAGGCGTTCTAACTCGCGTCCCGAGCAGATTTGAGGCCCGTGCATCTCGCGCGGGCCTCCTCGATTATTGGCGAAGGCGGGTGCACATTCGGATGAAGGGTTTTCTCGAGCGGATGCAGTGGAAGATGGCGGGCGCCATGCAAGGAAGACGCGGCGCCGACTACCTGTCGAATACGCTGGTCGTTGCAGGCATCGTCTGCCTGGTGCTGTCGGTTCTCCCCCATATGGGCCTGTTCTCATGGCCTGCGCTGGCGCTTTTGGCCTATGCGCTTTTCCGCACCTATTCGAAGAACATCGCTGCGCGCGATCGCGAGAACGAGGCGTTCCTGCGCGCGACTGAGAAACCTCGTCGCGCGCTTTCCATCGGACGGAAGAAATGGGAGAACCGCGAGACTACGCTGTACTTCAAGTGCAAGGGCTGCGGGCAGGAGCTTTCGGTCCCGCGTGGCAAGGGAACGCTTCGCGTGGTGTGCCCAAAGTGCAAGACCGAAACCGTAAAGAAGTCGTAGCAGCGCATGTTCGGCTACATCATGGCAGATGAGAAGCAACTTTCTCCTGAGGAGGTTGCCCGTTACCGCAGGGTGTACTGCGGTGTTTGCCATTCGCTGAAGGAACAGAACGGCCAGCTGTGCCGCATGACGCTCACCTACGACATGACGTTTCTTGCGCTTCTGCTGAACTCGCTTTACGAACCGCTCGAGCACGAGGATTCCGCGCGGTGCGGGGCTCATCCTACCAAGTCCCAGCCATTTGCGACGAGCGAGTGCACGGAGTATGCCGCCGATGCGACGGTGCTGCTCGCGTATCACAAGCTCATGGACGATTGGCATGACGAGCGCAAGGTCTCGCGACGGGCGATGGCGCAGGCGCTCTCTTCGGCGTATCGTGCGGCGTCGGCAAGGCACCCCGCAGTTGCCCAGGCCATTGAGTCGGGCATGGCTGATATCCGCGCAATCGAGCAGCGTGGGGACGAGTCTCTCGATGCTGCCGCCAATCGGTTCGGTGTGATTTTAGGGCGCGTGTTCTCGTATCGGGAGGATTTTTGGGCAGGCGAGCTGCGCCGCATGGGAGCATGGCTCGGCAAGTTCGTGTATCTCATGGATGCGGTCATGGATTACGATGAGGACCTGAGGTCGGGCAGCTACAATCCGCTCGTCGCGGCTGGCGCGGTGCCCGGCGATGTTTCGGAGGGGCTTCGCTCGATTGCGGCCCAGGCGGCGAAATCGTTCGAGCGTTTGCCGCTTGAGCAGGATATTCACATTCTCCGCAACGTGCTGTATGCGGGGTTATGGGGGCAGTATTGCGGGAAGTTCGGCGATGCTGCCCATGATGATGGCGAAATGACGTCGTCGGCCGCAAGGGCCGCCGACGACGATGATGGCGAATAGGGAACGCAATGGCAATGGACCCGTATAGCGTACTCGGTGTGTCGAGGGATGCCTCGCAAGACGAGGTGAAGAAGGCATACCGCAGGAAGGCGCGCGAGAACCACCCCGATTTGAACCCCAACGATCCGAACGCCGCCGAGCGGATGAACGAGATCAACGAGGCATACGATCGCATCATGAACCCCGAGAAATACGCCGCTGCCGATCGCCGTGCCTCCGCGGCTTCGGGCGGGGCTGCCGGCGGCGCGTCGTCGCAAGGCTCGTCGGGGTATGCAGGATACGGGGGAGAGAACCCCTTCGGCGGCGCCTCGGGTGAGGGGTCGTACGGGGGCGGTCAGCAGGGCAATCCCTACACCTCCAGCGGCCCGTACGGTTGGGCGGGAGGCTTCGGCTTCGATTTCGACGACTTCTTCGGTTACGGCGCCTCCACGGCGTCCGGTCCGATTCATCCCGAGGCGAATGCGAGCGATCCGGCGGAATTCCGCGCGGCGATCGATCTGATCAACTCAGGGGATGCGGCGCAATGTAAGCGTGCTGCCGACATTCTGGCAACGGTAACGAGCGGCGGGCGTAACGCCCGATGGTACTACCTTTCGGCGCTCGCGAACAACGGCGCGGGCAATACGGTGATGGCGCTCGATCAGATTCGCCGTGCTGTTCGCATGGATCCGAACAATGCCGATTACCAGCGTGCATACCGTGCGTTCCAAAGCGCGGGGCAGTCGTACACTCAGGAACAGCAGACGCGCGGGTTTACCATTTCCTCTATCGATCCCACGACGCTGTGCTGCGGCTGCTGCATGCTCCAGCTGTGCCTGCAGCAGTTCATGCGCTACGGGTTCATGGGTTTTTAAGGCGCTCGTGGCCCGTCGGCTGACGCAATGTGCCTCGCTCGCTGACTTTGGTGCTGCTTGAATGAATCACCTTGTTCTCTCGGAAGGAGACTGATATGGCAACTATCGGGATTGACTTGGGCACGACGAACAGTTGCGCCGCGGTGGTCGAGGGCGGCAAGCCGGCCATCATCCACAACGCCGAGGGCTCTCGCACGACGCCGAGCGTCGTCGCCTTCACGAAAGATGGCGAGCGCCTCGTCGGTGCGACAGCTTGTCGGCAGGCGGCAATCAACCCCGAGCGCACTATCTCCTCGGTGAAGCGCCACATGGGAACCGATTGGCGTGCGAGCATCGACGGTAAACGATTCGCGCCGCAGGAAATCTCCGCGATGATCCTGCGCAAGCTGCGCCGCGACGCTGAGGCGTTCCTCGGCCAGGAGGTGACGCAGGCTGTCATCACCGTCCCCGCCTACTTCAACGATATGCAACGCCAGGCCACAAAGGATGCGGGCCGCATCGCGGGGCTCGAAGTCCTGCGCATCATCAACGAGCCGACAAGCGCGGCGCTCGCGTACGGGCTCGACAACGGCGACCCTCAGAAGGTGATGGTCTACGACTTGGGCGGTGGCACGTTCGATGTGTCGATCATCGAGATCGGCGAGGGCGTGATTGAGGTGCTTGCGACTGCGGGTGACAACCATCTGGGTGGCGACGACTTCGACGAGCGCATCGCCGATTACCTGTTCGGGGTCTTCAAGCGGGAATCGGGCGTCGACGCGAGTCGCGATTCCGCCGCGGCGCAGCGCGTGCGCGAGGCGGCGCGCCAGGCGAAAGAGGAGCTGTCCTCCATGGAGACGGCGCGCGTGAACCTGCCGTTTCTGGCGCAGGGTGCATCCGGCCCGCTTCATCTGGAGGCGCAGGTCACGCGCTCGGAGTTCAACCGCATGACCGCCGATTTGGTCGAGCGCACCGAAGGCCCCGTGTCCCAGGCGCTCAACGATGCAGGAATTGCCGCCTCCGAGCTGGGAAGCGTGCTGCTTGTCGGCGGGTCGACGCGCATCCCGGCGGTTCAGGACAAGGTTCGCTCCCTTACGGGGAAGGAACCTTCGTCGTCGATCAACCCCGACGAGTGCGTCGCCGTGGGCGCGGCCATCCAGGGGGCTACGCTCGCGGGGTCTTCGACGGGGCTTGTGAAGGCGAACTCCATCCTGCTGCTTGACGTGACGCCGCTTTCCCTTTCCCTCGAGACCGTCGGCGGCGTGGCGACGCGCATCGTGGAGCGCAACACGACGCTCCCCGTGCATTACTCGCAGATCTTCACGACCGCGGCGGCGTTCCAGACGAGCGTGGAAATCAACGTGGTTCAGGGCGAGCGCCCGATGGCGCGCGACAACAAGTCTATCGGCAAATTCCGTCTGAAGGGCATCAAGCGTGCTCCCGCGGGCGTTCCCCAGATTGAAGTGACGTTCGACATCGACGCGAACGGTATTCTCACGGTTTCCGCGAAGGACAAGGGGACGGGCAAGGAGCAGTCGATCACGATTGACGAGTCGGGCCGCATGTCCGACGAGGAAATCGATCGCGCCATTCGCGATGCGGAAACCTACGCGGCGCAGGACGCGACGCGTCGCGATGCGATGGAGGTGCATGCGGAGGCGGCACGCCTGGTCCAAGAGGTTGACGCGGCGCTCGCAAAATCCGGAAAGCAGTTGGAAAAGGAAGAGAAGAAGCAGGTCAAAGCCGATTCGAATGCTCTCCGTAAGCTGCTTTCAAAGAAAACCGAGAAGCTGGAGGAAGCGGACATCGCGGCAATCCGCTCCGCCAAAGAGCAGCTCGACCGCTCAAGCGAGCATGTGAGGTCTTTGGGGTAGAGGGAGTCTTGGGGCGCGGGGCTTTCTGGAGCGGTGCGCTTCGCGGCTCATTGCAAGAAATTGCGCCAGGCGCTAGCTCTCGTGCGCTTAAGGCAAGGCGGACAACTGCCTTAAGCGCACGATGCGCGGCCGGGCAGTTGCCGGGGCGGCTTCCAAGGGGGTTTAGGGAAGCCGCCCCTCCGCGCGGATCCTCGCGATGTTAGGCGACGCCGGTTGCGTCCTCGTGCTGCTTGCGGTGTTCGCGGCGCTCCCGCTTCGTCATGAGCGATTCGGGCAGTTCGCGGCGGCCTTGCTCTGCAAGCTTGCGCATGTCGGTGTCGGCCATGCCCTGCGTGGGGTCGTTTTTGCGCTTGTCGTAGAGCGGGTCGCCCTCATCGTTCCAAATGCGGTCGGCGACAGGCGTCCACTCCGCGATGGAGTCATGACATTTCGCGCAGAGGCTCTCCGCGCTTTCTTTCTCCTGAAGGTCGGTGGAATGCGCGCCGGCGCGCTTCACCATGTCGGCGAGCAGCCCCTCGTTTTCCAAGATGGGGCAGGGCTTGAGCAGGTTGTCGTTGAAGGGCTGGCCCTCGTAATACAGCATGAACAGAGGGGAGCGCAGCGCGTCGAGAAGGCTTGTTTCCCGAATGTTGACGTTCGCGTAATGTGCGAACACGCACGGCTCCACATCGCCTGCGGCGTTGATGTGCAAGTAGCGGCGCCCGCCGGCGATGCAGCCGCCGACGAACTCACCGTCGTTCTGGAAGTCAAGCGTGAACAGGGGCTTCTTCTCGCGCATCTCGCGGACGAAGCGGTAGAGGTGCTCGCGCTGGTCGGCGTGCACCATAAGCGAGGTGGGCGAGCCGACGCCAACGGGCATGTACGTGAAGATCCATGCGAAAAGCGCCCCCTTCTCGATGAGCCAGTCGAAGAACTCCTCGCTGGCGATGGAGCTTGCGTTGGCGCTGGTGTAGCAGCACGATACACCGAAGGGCAGGCCGTTTTCGCGCAGGAGCTCCATGGCGCGGGACACCTTGGCGTACGTCCCCTCGCCGCGGCGGGCGTCGGTTGCCTCCTCGAAGCCCTCGACGCTGATGGCGGGCACAAAGTTCGCGACGCGGATCATATCCTGCACGAACTCCTCGTCGATGAGCGTCGCGTTGGTGAACGACAGGAACGCGCAATCGGGATGCGCTTCGCATAGGTTGATGAGGTCGTGCTTGCGGATGAGCGGCTCGCCGCCGGTGTAGATGTAGACGTGGGTTCCCAGCTTGACGCCCTGGTTGATGATGGAGTCGATTTCCTCGTAGGTAAGGTTTTGCTTGTGGCCGTATTCCGCTGCCCAGCATCCGGTGCAGCGCAGGTTGCAGGCGCTCGTCGGATCGAGCAGGATGGCCCAGGGAATGTTGCAGTGGTACTGATCTCGCATCGCTTCCTGCTTCGGCCATGCGAGCATGTTCGCGTCAACGACGAATGTTTTGATGAGGCGGTCACTGACCTGGGGATTCATGTCGGTGAGAATCTTCATGATAAGTTGATACCAATTCGATTCGTCATCGATTGCCTGATGGAAGGCGGCGCGTTGGGTGGGGAACACGTCGTCGGGCACAACTTTGTCGATCATGTCCATGATCTTCGCGACATTTCGCTCGGGATTTTCAAGTAGGTAGTCGATGGCTTTGTTGAGGGCTGCCCGCTTGATTTGGTCGGTTGCTTTCATAGTGTTGTACCTCCCATAAAATTATTCAACAAATGTGGAATAACTCTCTTAAGCGTGAGTATAGGTCGATGAAATAAAAATACAAGTGACAAATAAACAACGTTTGTGGTAAAACCTGCAGATGAAGTTATGCTGTCCATTTTTTGCGAGGGAGAGATATGGGCGACGTGGGGGAGAAGACGGCGGACGAGATTCAGCCGACTGGAGAGGGAGCCGCCTGTCGGGAATCCGGGGAGCGCACGGCGCCCGACCGCCGTGTTGTGCGCACACGAAAGGCGATCCGCCAGGCGTTTTTGACCCTCATGCAGGAGACGGAGTACCAAAAGATCACCATCACTGGAATTGCCCGCGAGGCGGACATCGACCGAAAGACGTTCTATCTTCATTACCAGTCGGTCGAGGATCTGGCGAACGAGATCGTGCAGGACGAGGCGGACCGGATCGTGCGCACGTGCCTGGACTCCCTCGAGAACAGCGACGACGGCGAGAGCGTGGTCGACCTGTTCAAGCGGCTTTCGCTGGGGCTGGCGCCCGACCTAAAGAGCATGAAGCTCATCGCCTCGCACACTCCCTACGAGCTCGTTTTGAAGAAGCTGGAATCGTCGCTTACTGCGTCGCTTATCGAGCAGGACACGCTTGGCCTGAAGAAGTTGGGGCCGTATCTCGATTTCTGCGTCGCGTATTTCAGTGCGGGGCTCGTGGCGGTGATTCGCCGCTGGATCTTAGACGAGTCGGAGATTCCCCTCGAGGATATCGCCCAGGTGACGCACTCGCTCGTCCATAGCGGTCTCGATGGCATCGTGCGGACTGTGGCCGAGGGCGGCGTAAAGGAATAGCCCCGCGTCCCTCGTGTCCGTTTGCGCGGCTGAGCTGTGTGCATTTGGTTTAAGGCCCGCTCGCGCCATGCCAACTCGCGTATACTGGGGACAACTTGAACTGAGCATTCTGAATGGGGCGGGGCGGCGACATGTTCCGAACCTGGTCAGGTCCGGGAGGAAGCAGCCATAAGGGGCCTCTGACGAGCGCCCTGTCCTATTCAGAATGCTTCATCTTGCAGGCGGCCACGAGCCGCCTGCTTGCTGCATGGGCCTCTTCTTGTAAGGACGCTATGGACATCATCAATTTCTTCATCAGTCTCCTTTCCGACCCCCGCTCGGCGATTGCAGGGTGGATTGTGGCGCTGGGCGCCGCATGGGTGTACACCCCGTTGTTCCTGATCGTGTTCGTGGAGACGGGCCTTGTGTTCTTCCCGTTTCTGCCGGGCGATTCGCTTTTGTTCGCGGCCGGCGTCTTCTCGGCTGACGGGGGCGGTCTGCACCTGTGGGCGACGCTCATCGTGTTCTACGCCGCCGCCATCTTGGGCAACACGTCCAACTACTGGATCGCCCGCTTCTTCGGCAAGCGCATCATCGACTCGGGGAAGATCAAGGCGCTCACGCCCGAGCGTATGGCGAAGCTCGACCACTTCTTCGAGCGCTACGGCGGGCTGACTATCGTGATCACGCGCTTCATGCCTTTCTTCCGCACGTTCGCCCCGTTCATCGCGGGCACCGGCCACATGAATTTCGGCAAGTTCACGCTGTTCAACGCGATTGGCGGCATTTCTTGGGTCTCTCTGTTCGTATTGGTGGGATACTTCTTCGGTGGCATTCCGTTTGTGCAAGAGCACTTCGAGATCATCGTTTTGGGCATCGTCGCGGTATCGGTGGCCCCTGCGTTTATCGGTGCGGTGAAAGCCGCGATGAGCTCGAAGAAGGGCGACAAGGCAAAAAACGCCAAGCACGCGAAATAATGCCGACACGTGTCAGCGAGGGAAAGGTGGGAAATGCACATGGGCGTTGCGAGAAGCGCACTGCGCACATGCGGCTTTGCGGTCGCAGGTTTTTCCGCCGCATGCATGCTCGCTGTTGCCTGCTTCACCGCGGGAGCGTCTTCCGATCAGGCGGCGTATGCCTCTGAGACGGGCGCGCAATCGCAGGCGGTAAGCTCGCAGCAGGCGCAAAGCGGCAGCTATCTGTATGCGGTGCAGGATTCGAAAACCGATTTGTGGGGCTTTGCGGATGCGGCAGGGAAACAAGTCATCCCGTGTCGGTTCGCATCGCTTGGAAGCTTGCCAGGCAAATCGCCCGAACTCGTGACGAAGCATCTGCCGACCAATAGGACGACGTCGTATTTCCCTGATTTCGGATGCAGCTGCGATTTGCCGGGTGGCGTGATGGGCAGCGACCCGTTCCCCGCGCAAGACCACGACACCAATAAATGGGGCTACATCGACAACTCGGGCGAGTGGGTCGTCGAGCCCGAATACGAGGAAGCGCGCGTGTTTAGCGACGGCCTCGGGCTGGTGTATTCCGAAGACAAGGGCGCGGGCTTTGTGAATGCGCAAGGAGAGCTTGTGATCAGCGGATATACGACAGCCACGTCGTTCAGCGACGGTGTGGCGTTTATTTCCGGCAAGTCCGATGACGACGATAAGGGTATCAAGCACAACAATCGCTATGCGGCAATCGACAAGAGCGGCGCCTGGGCGCTCGACTCGGCGGAGAGCTCAACTGAGACCGATCGCTATTGCTACGAGCGTCCCGTCTTCTTCCATGACGGCTTGGGCCTTAAGGGTATCGAAGACGGCAAGGCCATCTATATCGACAGCAAGGGCAACCAGGTGCTCAGCGTGAGTTCGGGGCATGATGGCGTGGAAATCGCCGCTGCGGGTCCGTTCTACGACGGGTATGCTGCCGTTTTGCTGCAGGGCTACGACGCATGGGCCAATGCGGGCTATGGTGGCACGGACGGTACCAAGGCTTATGGCCTTATCGACAAGACGGGCGCGTTCGTGAAGAACCCGACGGCGAAGAACACGCAATGGGCGACGCTCGTCGACTTGTGGGGCGGCATCGGCCGTGCTGGCGACGGGATGGTCGCTGCCGAAGACTCGATCACGGGCTTGTGGGGATACCTCGATGCAAAATCGGGCGAATGGAAGATCCAGCCGCGTTTTTCGGGTGCGGAGCCGTTCGACGGCGGCATGGCCTATGCGAAGGACTTCGCGACCGGTGATTGGGGCATTATCGACGATTCCGGCGTGTGGACGGCCGTTCCGCGTTTGGGCAACTTGAACTCCGATGACCAGTCGCTTGTCGCTGTGGGCGGCCTTGTGTTCGGCAGCGCCGAAGCGAAGGGCGGCGCTGCGCGCGTTACCTCAAGCGGTTGGATGAATGCCCAAGGTGCTTGGGTCACGTCGTGGGAGGAATGATATCGATGAAGCGCTTGAATGCGAAACGCGCCCCGTGGTTGCGTGCCGCGGTGGCGATTACCCTTGTTGCCTGTGCGTTTGCGACTCTTGCCGGCTGTACAGCCGCACCTAAGGTGGAAGTCGAGTCCTCGCAGGTACAAAGCGATTTCGAAGCTTTTGCGGACACCCTGTCCGATAATCTCGTACAAAGCCCCTATGTCGACAACGGCGATTACGCGCTCACCGCTTTCGACGTTTCCGATTCGCATGTGGCCGACGACGGCGCGAACGTCTTCGATGCCACGGCGACATTCGAGAACGGTTCATTCCGCACCACGATGGATGTCGTTGCCACCTACGCCAAGGACGGCGATTCCTATACGCCGAGCTTCGAAGTGTCGAATACCTCCACGAAGGCTATTTCGGGCATCAAGTACGACCCTCAGGGCACGCTTGGCGCGTCTGATTCGGAAAACGTCAAGAGCGTCGACTTCGACGAGGATGCCCAAACGTGTACCGTCACGGCAGCCTACGAACCCGAATGGTTTGAAAGCGTGCAGGGCGACGTGGAATACGTTTACCGCTTCGACGGCACGACGTGGGCTCAAGACACTAGCACGAACGGGCTGCCCGCAGTGAGCTACGGCCCGCTCGTGGCGACGTTCGACCAATATTCCGCCGACACCGATAAAGGTGGCTGCCTTACCAAGATCGACATCGTGAGCGTCGACGACAAAACGGGCGAGATGACGGCGAACGTTACCTGGATACGCGGCAAGCACTCCAATCACGCTGCATCAGTCGCCTTCCAAAGCGTCACCGACGACTCCGACGTCTCGCTCGACGCCACGGTGAAGGGCACACTGTACTCCGCGCCAACCGAGCAGGGCAAGCATCGCGTGACGGCAACGCTTACGGGCACCGCCTCAAACGGCAAGCCGATGGTCGTCGGCATCTACGCGGGCGGCGATCAGTACAGCAACGATTGGACGATTTTCTACAAAGCTTCGGTGCAGGCAGATGACGCGGCCTACACCTGCGGCAGCTCCATCTCGAAGAAAATCTAGCAACCGAGCTTCTATCGATACGACGAACTCTTTCCAGGAGCGTCCGGCAACCCCGGGCGCTTCTTCTATAATGGAGCGAAATGAACCGGGCGCCTTGCGCGCCGCATACGAATGCGAAGGACTCGCGCGATGTCGGAAGCTTTATACCGTAAATATCGCCCCCAGACGTTTGAGGACGTGGTGGGCCAAGAGCATATCGAGCGCACCATCAAAAATGCCATTGAGCAGGATAAAGTCAGTCATGCATACCTGTTCTGCGGCCCGCGCGGCACGGGTAAGACGACCACTGCCCGCCTGCTTGCGAAGGCGCTTTTATGCGAGGGTGGCCCGACTGCAGACCCCGACGGAACGTGCGAGGACTGCCGGCTTATCGCCGCGGGAGAGCACCCCGACGTCTACGAGCTCGATGCGGCAAGCCGCACCGGCGTCGACAACGTCCGCGAGGAGATCATCAACCGCGTGCAGTTCGCGCCGACGCGCGGGCGCTACAAGGTCTACATCATCGACGAGGTCCACATGCTCTCGGTGGCAGCGTTCAACGCGCTGCTGAAGACGCTCGAGGAGCCGCCGAGCCATGTGGTGTTCATCCTGGCGACGACCGACCCGCAGAAGGTTCCCGAGACCATCCATTCCCGCTGCCAGCGATTTGATTTCCGCCGCATCTCCGCCGAGGCCATGGTCGCGCGTTTGGGCGCGGTATGCGTGTCCGAAGGGGTCGAGTTCGAGGGCGAGGCGCTCGATTTGATCGCGCATCGCGCGGAAGGCGGCCTTCGCAACGCGCTCACCTCCCTCGAGCAGATCATCGCGTTCGGCGAGGGCAAGGTGACGCTTGCGGGTGCCGAGGCGATGCTCGGGTCGCTCGATTCGAGCGAGATGTCCGAAATCATGAACGCGGTCGGCACCCGTGATGCTGCAGCATGCTTCCGTTGGACGGCGCAATATGTGGAAACAGGCGCCGACCTGGCCCGATTTGTGGGCGATATGGCTGAGCGCGTGCGCAACCTGTACGTGATGTCGCTTGTGGGCGCCGACGTGGCGCTGGAGGTGTCCGAGTCCGAGCGCCGAGAGCTCACAGGCGAGTTGCCGTTGTTCGGCCCCGATCGCCTGGCGCGCTTGCTCGGCGTTTTGGGCGATCTGTCGGCCGAGTTGAAGACGTCCACCAATCCTCGCCTGTCATTCGAGATTGCGCTTACGCGCATGGTGCGGCCCGACAGCGACCTGACGCTCGAGTCGCTCGCCGAGCGCATCGAGGCGCTCGAGTCGGGGTATTCGGCCTGTTCGCGGGTGATTGCTCCTGCTGCCGCTCCCACCGCCGCCGCTCCCGCTGCTGCTGTGGCGACGGGTGTGCCGTCGAGCGCGGCGCCGGAGCCGAGCGCCCGGGCGCATCGGGGAGCGGCGAGCTCGGCGGGCTCGGCGATGGGGCAGGCAGGCGCGTCGTTTGATTCCCGCCATGCCCGCACCGCGGCAAGTGAAATGCCGGCTTCGCAAGAGGCTGCCTCTCGGGGGGCGGGCTCTCCCGCGGGGGACTTCCAGGCGTCGGCCGAGGCTGTTCCTGCCGTGAACGCAGCGACAGCTGCGGCGGCGACCGAAGCGGCGCCCCGTGAGAACGCCGCAGCGGCGGCTGCTGCGGTTGCTGGCGCTTCCGCAGTATGTGGCGCGATTCCCGCCGAGCTTGCGGACACGCTGCGCAACGAGGCGGCGCTGCAGCGCATCTGGAGTTCGGCCATCGCCTCGCTCAAGAAAAGCAAGGCGGCCTACGGCGTGCTCTTCTTGAACACGAAGGCTGTGCTCGACGAGGGCCGCGGTATGCTCGTCATCGAGTTCCCCGTGGAGAATGCCTTTGCGTTCAATGCTGTGCAGAAGCCCGATGTGCAGGACGCCGTTTCTGCGGCGCTCGCGCAGTCGTGCGGTGCGGCAATCCCGTTTGCCTTCTCGAAGGGCCCTTCCCAGGGTGCAAGCGCGGCGGCGGCCCCGTCCGCTTCCTCGTCAGGGGTCTCTGCTCGATCGGCGACGCAGCAAGCGCAGCCTCAGGCGTCCCATGCTGAAAGACCAAGCGCCGCTCGCGAGGCCGCAGCTGCGGCGATGCGCGCGGTTCGGGAGCGAGAGGCGGCTGCGGCGTCTGCTGAACCTTCTCGCTCGACGGCTCGACAGCCCGTTTCATCTGCAAATGCGCGCCAGGCAAGCCCGCAGGCACGCGAGCCGCAGATGCGGGGCGCCCAGAACACGGGCGCGTTCGTTCCCGAGCCAGACCCCGTTCCGCTCGATGCATACGGCGACGCTCCCTACGACGAGCCGGTCCCCTATGGCGACGAGGACGCGTTCATCGGGGATGCTCCCGCGTATTCTGCCGCGCCGGCTTCCCCTGCTAAACGACGGGGAGGTGGGGAGGCTCGCCGCTCGCCGGCCGCAGCTTCCTCCGTGCCTGACTTCAACCGCATGGCACGTGAGGCGGCGGCGCGAACCTCGGCGGCGGCTGGCCTTCCCCCCGAGCCGACCGATGCGAACACGTCGGCGTCGATCGACGCGACCGGTCCGAACGGCGAGCCTGCGGGTAGCGAGTTCGACTCGTCCGATGACCTGGCCGCTATGCTCGCAGCGGGAGGTTTCGAGGGCTCGCGCGTCGAAGAAGTGAGAGAATAGCCCGACAGATAAGACGGGTTTCGCCCCGACAACGCGTTTTCGCGCGGGGCGTCGATACGTAAAGAACACTACCAGGAGGAAAAATGGCGAAACGAGGCGGATTCCCCGGCGGCGGCATGGGCAACATGGGCGCTATGATGAAGCAGGCTCAGAAGATGCAGGCCGAGCTTGCGAAGGCGCAGGAGGAAGTGAAGACGATGTCGTTCGAGGCTACGGCCGGTGGCGGCATGGTGAAGGTCACGGCGCTCGGCGACAACACGATTCAGTCCATCGCGATCGACCCCGAGGCTGTCGACCCGGAGGATGTCGAGATGCTCGAGGACATGGTCCTCGCTGCGGTGAACGAAGCGCTTCGCGGCGTCTCCGACATGGCGGCCGCCCGCATGAGCGCGGCGACCGGCGGTATGAACATCCCCGGCTTGATGTAGGCGCTTTTCGTGAACTCCGCACCTGCGATTCAAAAGCTTCTCGATGAGCTCGAGCGCCTTCCCGGTGTCGGGCCGAAGTCCGCGCAGCGCATGGCGTATTGGATCTTGAACACCGATCGCGCGACGGCGCTGCGCTTGGCTCAGTCGATCATCGAGGTGAAGGACACCGTGCATTTCTGCTCGCGGTGCTTCAACTATGCGGAAGGCGACGTGTGCGAGATTTGCGCGTCGACCAAGCGCGATGGCGGCATCATTTGCGTGGTGAGCGAGCCACGCGACATTCCCCCCATCGAGCGCACAGGCGTTTTCGGGGGCGTGTACCATGTGCTCGGGGGCGCATTGTCGCCTCTCGAGGGCATCGGTCCTGATGACTTGCATGTGGCCGAGCTTATGGCGCGATTGGGCAGCGAGGACGTGAGGGAAGTGGTGCTCGCGACCAATCCCAACGTCGAGGGGGAGACGACGGCGTCGTATCTCGCTCGGCTCATCAAGCCCCTGGGCGTGAAAGTGACGCGCTTGGCGAGCGGCTTGCCTGTCGGTGGCGACTTGGAGTTCGCCGACGAGGTGACGCTCGGCCGCGCCCTCGAGGCGAGGCGCGAGCTTTAGCGTTTAGGGGCGGCGTTTATCGGGCAAGGGTGGCAGGCAGTTCCGGCGATGACCCTTGATGGGCCACAAATCGGGACACGGTTGCTTCGTGGGCCAAACTTCAGGTCCTTGAAATGGCAAAAAAATAAAGGCTCGCATTTGCGAGCCTTTATTTGCTTCGTCCAACAGTGAGGAACCTGTCCCCTCCAAAAACAGGATTCTCGCTGTTGCCGAAGTCCGAACTGCGTAGTAGGTCGTTGCATAGTATAGCATCATTTGGCCGAATGCGTGTAACTCTTTTCATCCTGCTTGAGTGATGCGCCTCACCTCGAGCGATTGCACGATTGGTACCCCGCTCAGCCTCTGGGGATGGTGAAAATCGAACGAATAGATTGAAGTGCGTGCACCTGCCAGGCGAGGCGCATACTCCTTGCCGCTCCCTTCAGTGATATACTTTCGCCTTACGGAATAAAGACGGGAGAATCATCAATGGTCAACGTGCCGAGCCCGGCAGTCTCGATCGTCGGGCGCCACAATTCGGGGAAAACGACCCTCATCGTGAAGCTTATCGAGGAGCTTGTTGCTCGGGGACACGACGTGGGAAGCGTGAAGCATCACAGCCACAAGGGCTTCGATATCGACTATCCGGGCAAGGATTCCTACCGCCATCGTGAAGCGGGCGCTTCAGAGACTGTCATCGCAGCGCCGGGGCAGATCGCCCGCATGAAGACGCTCAAGGGCGAGGCGGAATGCTCCGATATCGTGCGAAGCATGCCAGGCCACGATATCGTCGTCGTGGAGGGCTATCGCAAAAGCGGCCTGCCGACCATCGAGCTCATGCGCTCGGGAAACGAGGCGGACCAGCGCGTTGCCGAGGCTTTCGCCTTGGGCGCGGAGCGAGGCTGGGCGCTTGGGACCGACTTCACCCAGATTGCGAAATGCCTTTTCACGCCTGAGGGCGAGCGCATCGAGGGTGCGGAAGAGTCTTTGGACGACGACCTTCGCAACGACGGGGACCGCGCCGCGCAGTCATCTGCGGACGAAGCCTCCGGCGAGCCGGCGGCTGCGGATGCGGAAGATGGCGTCCACCCCGACCTTGTGCGCAAGATGCCCGGCGTGAACACCGTCGCCATCGTGACCGATATTCCCCGCGCAATCGAGGCTGCGGCGATTTACGGCATCCCCGCGTTCGACCTTAACGACACGGTTGTCCTCGCCGATTTCGTGGAATCCCATTTCGTGCGCCCGCGCGTGACGGTGGTCATCCAAGCAGGCGGCGAGAGCCGACGCATGGGCCGCAGCAAGGCGACGGTCCCGTTTTTGGGTCGTCCGCTCATCTGCCGTCTGATCGAGCGGCTAAGCCCCGTGGCTGACGACTTAGTCATCACGACCAACGAGCCCGACAACTTGACGTTTTTGCACCAGGAGTTCCCGCAGCTCAATATCCAGCTTGTGTGCGATATCTTCTCGAGTCGCGGTGCTCTGCCGGGCCTGTACACGGCGCTCCAGGCTGCGCGCAACCCCTACGTCGCTATCGTGGCATGCGACATGGTGTTCGCATCGGGTGCTCTCGTGGTCGCCGAGGCGCTGTGCATGAACCAGACCGGGGCCGACGTGGTCGTCCCTGTGAACAAGCACGGTTTCGAGCCCTTCCACGCGATGTACCGTCGCATGGAGTGCCTGCCCGCCGTGCGCCGTGCGCTCGATCGCGGCGAGAAGCGCGCCCAGTCGTTTTTCGGGGACGACTCCGTGGTTGTCCACGAGTTCCCGCAAAGTAAGGTGCTCGAGGCGGAGCCGATGGGCGGTTGTTTCATCAATGCGAACACGCCCGATGAGCTGCATGCGCTCGAAGACATGGTGATGGAGGGCTAGGCTCTCCATCGAGGGGATGGCGCCTCGCCGCAGGTGCGAGGCCCGCGAAAGGCAGTGATCCCAAAATGCCGAACCTTTCTGACATAGCCGATGTTGCCGAGGCGCTGGGGGGCAAATCGGTCCTCGTGGTCGAGAAGCGTTGCGTGGCGGTGCGTAACCGCCATTCGTCGTGTCGCAAATGCATCGAAGCATGCGTCGCGGACGCAATCTCGGTCGGCGACAACAGCGTGAAGATCGACCCGGAGGCCTGCGTTTCCTGCGGTGCTTGCACGGTCGTCTGCCCCACCGAGGCGCTCGTTCCCGTCGAGCCTGCCGATGTTGAGCTCGCCAGTGCTGCCGCCGAGGCTACGCGCGCGCTCGGCGGCAACCTCTCCGTATTCGCATGTGCCCGCATGGCTGCGCGTCGAGAGGGCGATCCCGACAAATATGTGTCCGTCCCCTGCCTTGCGCGCATGGAGGAAAGCCTCCTTTTGCAGCTTGCCTCCCACGGTGTGGGCGATGTGGTGCTCGTCGACGGAACGTGTTCGACTTGCAAGTTCGGCGGTACGAGCGAGGGCGTCACGGCGACGGTTGAGTCGGCGAACTCTCTGCTCGCGGCGCAGGGGTCGAGCGTTCGCGCTCGCCGCGCCTCGGAGTTTCCGCCCGAGGCGATCGAGACGAGCGGGCGCAAATCGTTCGCTGCGGCGCGCCGCGGGTTCTTCTCGCAGGCGGGCGGTATGGCGAAAGACGCCGTGAAGGTCGCGACGGAGAAGGCGCTCGACGAGACGCTCGGCAAGCAGAATGAGAAGAAGGAGCTGAACCTTCGCGAGCTGCTTCGCCCCGACAAGGACGGTGGGCTGCCGCAATTCGAGCCTTCGCGGCGAATGAACACACTCGACGCGATGGACGCAATCGGTCAGAGCGTCGTTCCCGAAATCGAGACGCGCCTGTTTGGAAGCGTATCGATCGACGAGTCGAAGTGCCGCGCGTGCGGGATGTGCACCGTGTTCTGCCCGACGGGGGCCCTTAAGAAAAGCGAGGAGAAGCCCGCTTCTGGAGAGGGCAGCTACTTGGAGTTCCAGCTGATGGAATGCGTGCAATGCAATCTGTGCGCCGACACCTGCCTGCAGAAGTGCATTACGGTCTCCGATATGATCGCCACCTCCGAGCTCTTCGACTTCGAGCCGCGGCTTATCCATCTCCCCGATCCGCCGGCGCGCGGAAGCCTGCTCTCGCGCCTGAAGTCGACGGGTCGATAGCGCGTGCCGCCTACGGCCGGTCTCTCCTGTGGTCGTATTATTTCGACCGCTTGCGCGACGGATGGGTATCTGTGGTATACTGGCAACACTTTAGCGCAGTAAAGTGCAGTAGCACAAACAGGGAAGGGCACCGTGCGCGACGAGCGAGCGCGGTGTGCGAAGGAAGGAATCTCATGAAGAAACTGAAGGTAATGGCAGCAGCGGTATGCGCCCTCGCCTTGGCGGCGTGCATGCTGGCCGGTTGCTCCTCCAACAACGCTTCGAACGACAAGAAAGACGCGGCTGCGACCAGCTCGGACAAGACGACGCTCATCGTCGGCTTCGACCAGTCGTATCCGCCGTACGGTTTCGTCGGCAACGACGGCAACTTCACCGGTTTCGACCTTGACCTCGCTGCAGAGGTTGCCAGCCGCAACGGTTGGGACATCCAGCTCGAGCCCATCGATTGGGACGCGAAGGACACGCTCCTCAACTCCGGCGCCATCACCTGCATCTGGAACGGCTTCACCATGGAAGGCCGCGAGAACGACTACACCTTCTCCGATCCTTACATGCTGAATGCCCAGGTCATCGTCGTGAAGAAGGGTAGCGGCATCGAGAGCCTCGCCGATCTTGCCGGCAAGAACGTCATCACGCAGACCGACTCGGCCGCCTACGACGTGCTCGCGGGCGACGAGGCGACCAAGGCTGACCTTAAAGCCACCTTCGCCTCGCTCGATACCATCGGCGAGTACAACACCGCCTTCATGCAGCTCGAGTCCGGCGCCGTCGACGCCGTGGCCTGCGATCTCTCCATCGCGCAGTACCAGATGAGCGCCAAGCCCGATGCCTATGTCCAGCTTCCCGAGGACCTTTCCGACGAGCACTATGCGGTCGGCGTGAAGAAGGGCAACACCGAGCTTGCCGACGCGATCACCAAGACGCTCAAGGAGATGAACGAGGACGGCACCGTCGAGAAGCTGTGCGAGAAGTACGCTGAGTACGGTCTGTCCTACACGAACTGGATCCTCAAATAGCCAGTCGATAAGTTAGTTTGCTTGCGGGTATAACCTCCTGTAGGCAGAAGAGAATCGCGGACGGGGCAACCTGTCCGCGATTCGTGTTGCAATAAGAAAGAGGTTGCCGTGGAAATTGGAACCATGCTTTCCATGCTCGGGCAGGGCTTTGGCGTTACTTTGCAGATATTCTTCCTGACGCTGGTGGGGTCGTTGCCGCTTGGCGTGGTGGTGGCGCTTGCGCGCATGAGCCGCGTGAAGCCGATTGCCTGGATCATGAAGTTCTACATTTCCGTCATGCGCGGAACCCCGCTCATGCTGCAGATGTTCTTCATTTACTTCGCTCCCTATTATATCTTCGGAATTCCTCTGAGCATGGAGTCGAAGTTCTCCGCCACGATCGTCGCGTTCATCATCAACTACGCGGCCTACTTCGCTGAGATTTACCGCAGCGGCATCCAGTCGATTCCGCGCGGACAGTACGAGGCCGCCGAGGTCTTGGGTTACTCGCGTCTCCAGACGTTTATGAAAATCGTGCTGCCCCAGGTGATTAAGAGGATTCTTCCCGCTATGGGCAACGAAATCATCACGTTGGTGAAAGACACGTCGCTCGCGTTCGCTATCGGCGTGGCGGAGATGTTCTCGACGGCGAAGGCGCTCGTCGCCTCGCAGGTGAGCATGCTGCCCTTCGTGTTCGCAGCGGTTTTCTACTGGGTATTCAATTTTGTCGTGGAAGTGGTTCTCGGGCGCGTCGAGAAGAAGATGGGTTATTACCACGATTAGCCGTTGGGAAGGTGAGGTTTGGCAATGCCTGAAGATAATGTGCTGGTAAAGCTCGAGCACGGTAAGAAGAGCTTTGGCGATGTCACGGTGCTCAAAGACATCTCGCTCGAGGTTCGCAAAGGCGAGGTCGTCGCCATCATCGGCCCGTCGGGAGGCGGCAAGTCGACGCTTCTGCGATGCATGACGCTGCTCGAGACGCTCGATGCTGGGTCGCTTTCCTACGGCGATTTGCCCGTGGCTGAAGATAACGGGGCGGGGCATGCCGTCTATGGCGGCAAGGATGTGATGAAGCGGGCGAAATCGCGCTTTGGCCTGGTGTTCCAGAACTTCAATCTGTTCCCGCACTATTCGGTGATCAAAAACGTCATCGACGCGCCGGTCAGCGTGCAGAAGCGTCCGCGCGCAGAGGCGCTCGAGCGCGGGCGCGAGCTGCTCGCGAAGATGGGTCTCGCCGACAAGGAGGACATGGTTCCCTGCGAGCTTTCCGGCGGCCAGCAGCAGCGCGTCGCGATCGCCCGTGCGCTTGCGATGGATCCTGAGGTGCTTTTCTTCGACGAGCCGACGAGTGCGCTCGACCCCGAGCTCACGCGCGACGTGCTCAAAGTCATCCGCGACCTGGCTGCTGAGCGCATGACCATGGTCATCGTAACGCACGAGATGACTTTCGCCCGCGACGTGGCGGACCGCATCATCTTCATGGACGACGGCCTTGTGGTTGAGGAAGGCCGCGCCGTGGACGTGATCAACAACCCGCAGCAGGAGCGCACGCGCGCGTTCTTAAGCCAATACCAGCAGGGATAGGGAAGTCGCGAGAGTGCCAGGCGCCCGCAAGCGGCTCGAAGTTGCTTGCGAGGGCTGGGTGCTTGCAAGGCGTCGCGTACTCGTGAGGCGCCGGGCACGCGCAAAGGCCGGGCGCGCGCAAAGATAAGCTCCCTGCGCCTTAGGGGGTACACCCAGAGGTGTATCTGCGTGGTGCAACGATGACGATTGCGCCACGTTTCAGGAGCTCTTCAGGATGGCGTGGTAAGGTTTGCTCAACAACCCAATGCGGGCGAAGGAGCAAACGACATGAGCGATTACAATGAGAACAACCAGGGTGGATACGACCCCCAGTCATCCAGCCAGTCGTTCGGGCAGGGGACGGGCGGCGCGCCGATTCCCCCGAATTCTTACTATCATTACCAGGGCGCGGGCCCGGGTGGCGTGGCGGGGACGAATGCCACGGCGCCCGTCAATCCCGCGTCTCCCTATGCGCAGCCGGCAGGTGCGCACAACGCGCAGGCGTACGCCGCGAAGCAGGACCCAAAGCCTAAGAAGAACCATTCGGGTGCGAAGACGTTCGGAATCGCGTTTGCGGGCGCGGCGCTTGCATGCGTGCTCGTGCTCGGCGGCACCGGCGTCGTCAACACGGTGACGAGCGGCTCTCCGTCGGGCTCGACCACGGTGCTCGGCGGCACGTCTTCTGCATCCACGAGCGGCAGCGCCGACGAGAACGCGACGCTTGCGGAAAGCGTCTCCCAGAAGTGCCTTCCGTCCGTGGTGGCTATCGACGTGTACACCAACCAGCAGAGCGGCTACTACGGCTACAGCACGCAGAATTCCCTTACCGAGACGTCTCTCGGCAGCGGCGTGGTGCTTTCCTCCGATGGCTACATCGTGACGAACTATCACGTGATCGAGGGTGCCGACGCCCTGAAGGTCACCATCGAGGGCGAGGAATACGATGCGGACATCATTGGCTCCGACCCCAGCTCCGACATCGCGGTTGTCAAGGCGAAGAACGCTTCGGGGCTGACTGCCATGGAGCTGGGTGATTCCGACGATCTGACGGTGGGCGAATGGGTCATGTCGATCGGCAGCCCCTTCGGCCTTGAGCAGTCGGTGGCGACGGGCATCGTGTCGGCTACGAACCGCTCGCAGATCATGGACAACTCTTCCGACTCGTACCAGTACGGTCAGCAGCAGTCGAACACCACGACGGTCTACACCAACATGATCCAGACTGACGCAGCCATCAACCCCGGCAATTCTGGCGGCGCGCTCGTCGACAAGGACGGCAAGCTCATCGGCATCAACACGCTGATCACGTCCTACTCCGGCAACTATTCCGGCGTCGGGTTCGCCATCCCTGTGAACTATGCGGTCAACCTGGCCCAACAAATCATCGAGGGGAAGACGCCGACGCATGCGCAGCTGGGCGTGTCCCTGTCCACGATTAACGCGCAGACGGCCCAGCGCTACGGCTTCTCGGTGGATGAGGGCGCCTATATCGCAGCGGTGAGCAGCGGCTCTGGCGCTGACTCCGCGGGCCTTAAGGTGGGCGACATCGTAACCGCCTTCGATGGCAAGAAGGTCTCCTCCGCGAGCGATCTTATGCTCGCCGTGCGTTCGAAGAATCCGGGCGACACGGCTACCGTCACGATCAACCGCGACGGTCAGAGCCAAGACGTGCAGGTGACGCTGGGCTCGGACGAGAGTTCGCAGGCGAGCGCAGGCGCAAGCTCGGGGTCTAACAGCTCGAACGGCAACGGGTCGAACGGTGGCTCGCTTGAGGACCTTCTGCGCCAGTACGGTTACGGTGGCGGTTCCAGCTCGAGCGGGACGAGCGCCGATGCGGGATCTGGCGCGATTGCCCAAGCCGCGTAAGCGGGCACAACGAGCGAATTGGCACGGTTTCGGCCGCGTGGGGACTAATCCCACGC
>OLQV01000806.1_pt1 | contig 26149 bp, 20 predicted proteins | sample 1672371 | NCBI WGS metagenome assembly OLQV01 (sample SAMEA3136676, study PRJEB25190) | human gut metagenome
CGCTCTGCAAGGGCGAGGGCTGGATCGAGATCCTCGGCTGCGGCATGGTTCACCCTAAGGTGCTCGAGATGAGCGGCATCGATCCGGACGAATACTCCGGCTATGCCTTTGGCATCGGTCTTGAGCGTATGGTCATGGGCCGTTTTAAGATCGACGATATCCGCCTGTTCTATGAGAACGACGTTCGATTCCTGCACCAGTTCTAAGCGCTGACGCGCTTATAGGGGACTTCAGAAGTCCCCTATATACGAAGACAGCAACGCTGTTTTCTATTTCATGCGCGCCTGATGGCGCGATACCATCAAGGAGGAAATATATCCAATGAAACTGCCATTATCCTGGCTTTCGGATTATACCGATATGACCGGCATCACCCCGAAGGAGTATGATGCCAAGCTGACCATGTCCGGCTCCAAGGTCGAGGAGGTCTACTACCTCGGCGCAGAGATCGAAAACGTTGTGACCGGCAAGATTCTGTCCGTTGTCGACCATCCGGACTCCGACCATCTCAAGATCTGCCAGCTCGACCTCGGCGACGGCGAGCCCGTTCAGATCGTTACCGGCGCGCCCAACGTTACTCCCGAGTCCGTTGGCGAGATCTGCCCGGTAGCAAAGCATAAGTCCACCCTGCCCGGCGGCGTAAAGATCACCAAGGGCAAGCTGCGTGGCGTGCCGTCCAACGGCATGATGTGCTCGTTCCAGGAACTCGGCCTGTCCCACGGCTGCGTGCCGTATGCGTGCGAGAACGGCATCCTGTTCCTGCCCGCCGGCACCCCGGTTGGCGAGGACATCAAAAAGGTACTCGGTCTGGATGACTGGGTCTCCGATTTCGAGATCACGTCCAACCGCCCGGACTGCCTGAGCGTGATCGGCCTTGCCCGCGAGACTGCGGCTACCTTCGACCGTCCGTTCAGCGTCAAGACCCCGGAGGTCAAGGGCGTGGGCGACGACATCAACAAGTATATGTCCGTCGAGGTCAAGGACACCGATCTGTGCCCGCGCTACACCGCCCGCATTGTCAAGAATATCAAGATCGAGCCGTCCCCGGCGTGGATGCGCGAGCGTCTGCACGCCTGCGGCGTCCGTCCAATCAATAACATCGTTGATATTACCAACTACGTTATGCTCGAGTACGGTCAGCCGATGCACGCTTTCGACTACAAGTGCCTGTCCGACGGCCGCATCGTTGTCCGCCGCGCCCGCAACGGTGAGTCCATCCAGACCCTTGACGGCGTAGATCATGACCTGAGCGACAAGATGCTCGCCATCTGCGACAACGACAAGCCGGTCGCTGTTGCAGGCGTTATGGGCGGCGCAAACTCCGAGATTATGGACGACACCAAGACTGTCGTTTTCGAATCCGCGAACTTCCATGGCGCGACCGTCCGCATCACCGCAAAGGCGCTCGGTATGCGTACCGAGGCTTCCGGCCGCTTTGAAAAGGGCCTTGACCCGCGCATGACCCTCGATGCGGTCAACCGCGCGTGTGAGCTGGTCGAAATGCTCGGCGCAGGCGAGGTCATCGACGGCATCATCGACGTTGACAACTCCGACCCGAACCACAAGCGTCTGCCGTTCGAGCCGGACAAGATGAACGCCCTGCTCGGTCTGGAACTGTCCGCTGAGGAGCAGGTAAAGCTGCTCGAGAAGCTGGACTTCAAGATCGAGAATAACGAGGTCGTTGTGCCGTTCTTCCGCACCGACATCAACCGCATGTGCGACGTGGCCGAGGAAGTGGCCCGCATGTACGGCTACGACAAGATCCCGACCACGCTGTACGCCGGTGAGATGGTACAGGGCGAGTTCACGCCGTCTCAGCAGGCGGAGCGCACTGCCGCTCTGGTTTGCCGCGAGGCAGGCTTTGACGAGTCCATGAGCCATTCGTTCATCTCCCCGAAGTTCTATGACATGATCGGCTGGGACGAGAACGACCCGCGCCGTATCTCTACCACCATCCTCAACCCGCTTGGTGAGGATTTCAGCGTGATGCGTACCACCGTGCTGCCGTCCATGCTGGATAATCTGGCGCACAACCACGCACACCGCAACCCGACCGCTTCGCTGTACGAGCTGGGCACCATCTACACCCCGACCGTCAAGGACGGCAAGGCTGACCCGGACGTTCTGCCGCACGAGGAGAAGATCCTAACTCTCGGCAGCTACGGCCGCCTGTCGTTCTTCCAGTTCAAGGGCGCGATCGAGGCGCTGCTGCGTGAGCTGAACATCAAGGGCGCAACCTTCGCACCTGAAAAGGCCAATCCGTCCTATCACCCGGGCCGCTGCGCCAAGGTGCTGATCGATGGCAAGGAGATCGGTGTATTCGGCACCATTCACCCGACCGTTGCAGCCCGCTACGGCCTGTCCGGCGAGATTCTGGCTGCCGAGCTCAGGATGGACGCACTTCTGGCCGCCATCGACCCGGAGAAGCTGTACCACCCGCTGCCCAAGTTCCCGGCTTCCACCCGTGATATTGCGGTTCTGGTCGACGATGCAGTCCCGGCGGCTTCTATGCAGGCTGCTGTCGAGAAGGCGGCAGGCAAGCTGCTCGAGTCCGTCAAGCTGTTCGACGTTTACAAGGGCAAGGGCATCCCGGACGGCAAGAAGTCTGTTGCATACTCGCTCTCTATGCGTGCGCCCGACCGCACCCTTACCGACGAGGAGTGCGACAAGGCGATGCGTGCCGCCATCTCGGCACTCGAAACCGAGTTCGGCGCTCAGCTGCGCGGTTAATTTCAAAACACAGGAAGGGAGACTGCAACCGGTCTCCCTTCTGTATTTCTGGTGCAGGCACCTGTTTGTGCCGGGGATGGAAAAAGATTTTGCTCGAGTTTTCCGCGGAATAGGCTTTACTTTTTCCGCAATTTGTATTATGCTGTTTATATAGAATTATACCCGACAGGTAGGAACGGAAAGGAGACCAAGTATGCTTGACGGAACGAGAAAATTCAGTCTGGTAGACGAGTCCAACAAGGAGATGAAGCGCACGCTTACCGCTGTGTACGACGCGCTCAAGGAGAAAGGCTACAACCCGATCAACCAGATCGTCGGTTATCTGCTTTCTGAGGACCCGACCTACATAACCAATCACAACAATGCCCGCAGCCTGATCTGCAAGATCGACCGTGATGAGCTGATGCAGGAACTGGTACAGTTCTATCTGGATAACTGATACGATTGATATGCAGCAGTTTTTCGCTGTAATGATATGAGCTGTCAGAAAAATAACCGCCCTTCGAGCAAGGCCTGCGGTTATTTTTTTATGGTCGATATACAGAGAACAAAATACTGCGGTACGGCCGCAAAGGAGCAAAAATGAACGGATTTCTTCCTATTTCAAAACAGGATATGACCGAGCGCGGATGGTATTACTGCGACTTCCTGATCGTGACGGGTGACGCCTATGTCGACCACCCCTCATTCGGTACGGCGATCATTTCCCGTGTACTCGAGGACGCAGGCTATAAGGTCGCGATCCTTAGTCAGCCGGATTTCCGCGATGAGCATGATTTCCTCGCGATGGGACGGCCACGCTATGCGGTGCTCATCAACGGCGGCAATATTGACTCGATGGTCGCGCACTATACCTCTGCGAAAAAACGCCGCTCGGACGATGCCTATACCCCCGGCGGCAAGGGCGGCAAACGTCCCGACCGCGCCGTCACCGTCTATTCCATGCTCGCACGCCGTGCCTTCCCCGATACGCCGGTCTATCTCGGCGGCATCGAGGCGAGCCTGCGCCGCTTTGCGCACTACGACTACTGGGCTGACCGCGTTATGCCATCCATTCTGGAGTCTACCGGCGCGGACGGTGTGATGTACGGCATGAGCGAACATTCGGTGGTTGAGCTTGCGAACAATCTCCAGCACGGCAGAAAAGGCGCAGATGCCTGCGTCGGCGTGCGCGGCACAGCCTACATGGCGCACGACGCAGAGGGGCTCGCGTGGGATGCGGTCGAGTGCCCGTCCTACGAGGATGTCTGCGCGAGCAAGCCGGACTATGCCCGTTCGGTCAAGCTCCAGTATGACGAGCAGGATGCCGTGCGCGGCAGGGCGCTGCTTCAGCGCCACGGCCGGCGCGTACTCATCCAGAATCCGCCCGCGAAGCCGCTGACCACCGAGGAGATGGATCACGTTTATGCGCTGCCCTATATGCGCACCTACCACCCGTCCTACGAGGCACTCGGCGGTGTTCCGGCCATTCAGGAGGTTCAGTTTTCTATCATTCACAACCGAGGCTGCTTCGGTGCGTGCAATTTCTGCGCACTTGCGTTCCATCAGGGACGCTACATTCAGGTGCGCAGCCACGAGAGCGTCATCGAGGAAGCGAAAAAAATCACCCAGATGCCCGGCTTCAAGGGCTATATCCATGATGTCGGCGGTCCGACGGCGAATTTCCGCTTCCCTGCCTGCAAAAAGCAGGACACGCACGGATGCTGCAAGGACAAGCGCTGCCTGTTCCCATCTGCGTGCAGCAACATTGAGGCCGACCACACGGATTACCTCAACCTGCTGCGCGAGCTGCGCCGGATCGAGGGTATCAAGAAGGTTTTCGTCCGCTCGGGTCTGCGCTACGACTATATGATGGCGGACAGGAACGATGCCTTCTTCAAGGAACTGGTCGAGCATCACATTTCGGGCCAGCTCAAGGTCGCGCCTGAGCACATGAGCGACAATGCACTCTATTATATGGGCAAGCCGTCGTTTAACGTCTACGAGCAGTTCCGTGAGCGCTATGCACGCATCAACCAGAAGCTCGGCCGCAAGCAGTATCTTGTGCCGTATCTGATGAGCTCGCACCCCGGCGCGACGCTCGACGACGCGATCATGCTCGCGCAGTACCTCAACCGCATCGGCTATATGCCCGAGCAGGTGCAGGACTTCTACCCCACCCCCGGCACGCTGTCCACCGCGATGTATTATACCGGCATCGACCCTCGCACGATGAAGCCGGTATATGTTGCGAAAACACCGGAGGAAAAAGCGATGCAGCGTGCGCTGCTGCAATGGCGCCGTCCGGACAAGCGTCCGATCATCCTTGCGGCACTTAAAAAGGCAGGCCGCGAAGATCTGATCGGCTACGGAAAGGAATGCCTCATCCGCCCAAACCGCAGCGGCGAGCAGAACGTCGCTCCCAGAAGCAGCAAACCGGCGCACCGCCACGGCGTTTCGGCGGCGCGGCCGGAAAACCCACGCCGCAGCGGCAAACCGGCAGCAAAGCCGGCATCCCGTGCGCCGCAGCCGAAAAAAGGCTGGGCAAAGCCGAAGAAGAAAAAGTAACCGGGAACATTCCGGGAACCCGTCCGTCTAACCGGACAGAAAGGCGGTGGATACCATGAAGAAACGTATGGTTACACTAATACTTGCGCTGCTGCTTGCGCTTTCACTGACCGGCTGCGGCAGCAGAGATACGGCAAAAGACAGCGAAAATGCAGGCATAGGCACACAGAGCACGGATGACGCTTCGACGCTCCCCGATACCGCGCAGGACCGTCCGGTGACGGACGCGCCGATGATGGTGATGGTGGATAACACGCTGTACCAGTCTGCGGGAGAGGTCAGCACGGTCGAGGGCCGCTGCGGCAACATGGACGGCGAGATCACCTCGCAGACAGCCAGTGGCACGGACGCACCGACCGAGAACGACCAGTCCAACTTCGGCACGGGCTACGGCTATCAGCGCATGGGCGATACGCTTGAGGTGCTGATCGACGGCCAGTGGATCGTTTTCCGTCCGATCACGGACTCGGATGTCTGATCTCGCGGGCGAAAAAACAGTTTTTCGTGTGTAGTGCACAAAAACAGCAGAGCGCAGCGGTTCATAATTATATGCAGGACACAGTATTTTGTTTGACATATGCGGCATAATGCTTTATAATGTAAATGAACAAAGGAGTTCACTTCGCACGCGCGAGGTGGATTCCTTTTTGTTTTGCAACATTCTCAAAGATAAGGAGGGCTACCGCCCTATGGATGAAATCGACCTGAAACTGCTGCGCCTGCTGCAAAAAAACTCCCGCACTCCGATCAAGACCCTTGCAGGCGAGGTACGGCTGTCCTCTCCGGCTGTCTCCGCGCGCATCGAGCGGCTGGAGAAGCAGGGCGTTATCCGAGCGTATACGCTCGACCTCGATCCGCTTCAGCTTGGCCACCACATTCTTGCCTATGTACATCTGGATATGCAGCCGGCACAGAAAGCAGAGTTCTATCCGTTTATCGCGGCGATTCCCAACGTTCTGGAATGCAACTGCGTGACCGGCAACTATTCCATGCTCATCAAGGTCTCCTTCCCTTCGACGCAGGATCTTGACGGCTTTATCGGGAAGCTCCAGCAGTTCGGCAAAACCGAAACGCAGATCGTGTTTTCTTCGCCGGTGCCGCCGCGCGCCATCGTCATCTGACCCCCTAACCTGTTCTCGGAAATTTCTGTTCTCTCCCCATGGGACTGTCTCGCTGTCGGGACAGTCCCTTTTTAGCGTTTTTTGCCAAAACGTATGGCAGAGCGCTCCTTGCGATTTTCGTTGCACTGGGCGCAGTTTGGTGTTAAAATAGAAACTGATACATTATGTAATTACATACCCGGAATTAAGGAAGGTATTTTATGTGGATCGCAGATAACTGGAAAGACTACGCCGTGCTCGACTGCGGCGGCGGAGAAAAAATCGAACGATGGGGCAGCCAGATTTTGCAGCGTCCCGACCCGCAGGCCATTTGGGCACGCGACAAGGACTGCAAGGCATGGAACCGTCCGAACGCCATCTATCACCGCTCGAATGCAGGCGGCGGCAAGTGGGAAATCCGCAGGCTGCCCGAGCAGTGGGCCATTCATTACGGAGACCTCACGTTCCAGCTCAAGCCCATGAGCTTCAAGCACACGGGCCTGTTTCCTGAGCAGGCGGCAAACTGGGACTTTATTGACAGGATGATCCGCGGCGCAGGACGCCCGATCAGCGTGCTCAACCTGTTCGCCTATACGGGCGGCGCAACGCTCGCAGCGGCAAACGCCGGTGCATCGGTCTGCCATGTCGATGCATCCAAGGGCATGGTGCAGTGGGCACGCGAAAACGCGGCATCTTCCGGTCTGGCTGACCGTCCGATCCGCTGGATCGTGGATGACTGCAAAAAGTTCGTGCAGCGAGAGATCCGGCGCGGCCGCAAATATGATGCTATCATTATGGATCCGCCGAGCTATGGCCGCGGTCCGTCCGGCGAGACATGGAAGATCGAGGAGGACGTTGCGGATTTCGTTGATCTTACCATGGGCGTGCTGAGCGACAAGCCGCTGTTCGTGCTCATTTCGAGCTATTCGACCGGTCTCGCTCCGTCGGTCATGAGCTATCTGCTGGGTATTACGGCAGGAAAGCGGGCCGCCGGTAAAATCGAGGCACAGGAGCTCGGCCTGCCGGTCGAGTCTACCGGTCTGGTGCTCCCCTGCGGTTCGTCGGCCCGTTTTATTGCGGAAGAGTAACAAAAAAGGATGAAAACTACTGAAATGGCTGAAATAATCAAAACCGAAGATCTTCGCTATGCCTATCCGGCGGAAGAGGGTCAGGAGCCGGTGCAGGTGCTGAAGGGCGTGAACCTCAGTATCCAGCGCGGCGAGTTCGTGGCGGTGCTGGGTCACAACGGCTCGGGCAAAAGCACGCTCGCCGGCTGCTTCAATGCGATCCGGCTGCCTACCGGCGGCGTGTGCTACGTCGACATGATGGACACGCGCGATGAAAATAACACCTATGAGGTACGCAAAACGGTCTCTATGGTGTTTCAGAACCCGGATAACCAGATCGTTGCAACGGTCGTTGAAGAAGATGTCGCGTTTGCGCTCGAAAACATGGGCATCCCGCCTGCCGAAATCCGAAAGCGCGTAGATGACGCGCTCAAGGCCGTCGGCATGTATGAGTACCGCGCGCAGGCGCCGCACCGCCTGTCGGGCGGTCAGAAGCAGCGCGTCGCCATCGCAGGCGTGATCGCCATGATGCCGCGCTGCGTCGTGCTCGACGAACCGACTGCCATGCTCGACCCTCAGGGCCGCCGCGAGGTCATGAGCGTCGTGCGCGAGCTCAACCGTAAATACGGCATTACGGTCATCCTCATCACCCACCATATGGATGAAGCCGTACAGGCGCAGCGCGTCGTCGTCATGCACGAGGGAAACGTACTGATGGACGGCAGGCCGCGCGAAATCTTCACACAGGTGGACAAGCTGTGCGCCGCCTCGCTCACCGTACCGCAGACGATCGAGATTCTGTATGACCTCAACAGACAGGACGGCGAGAGCCTGCCGATCGACGCGCTGAGCGTCAATGAATGCGCGGATATTCTGGAAACCTATTTGGCATAACTGCAATATAAGGAGAAATTCCATTGTCAACCATACTTGAAACACGGGGCCTGACGCATGTTTACGGCGCAGGCACCCCTTTTGAGCGTGTCGCGCTCGACCATGTCGATATTCAGATCAACAAGGGAGAGATCCTCGGCGTGATCGGTCACACCGGTTCGGGCAAGTCCACGCTTATTCAGCATTTGAACGGTCTGCTCCAGCCTTCCGAGGGAGAAGTCCTGCTCGACGGCAAATCTATCTGGGATGCAAAGGGCAAATGTGCGCGCGAGACGCGATTTCGCGTCGGTCTGGTATTTCAGTATCCGGAATATCAGCTGTTCGAGGAGACGATTGCGAAGGACATCGCCTACGGCCCGACCAACATGAGCCTGCCGCAGGCAGAGATTGACGCGCGCGTGCGCGAGTCAATGGAGGCGGTAGGCCTCGCCCCTGAGCTTGCCGACCAGTCTCCGTTCGCGCTCTCCGGCGGTCAGAAGCGCCGCGTTGCCATCGCGGGCGTGATCGCCATGCGTCCGGATGTGCTCGTTCTCGACGAGCCGACCGCCGGCCTCGATCCGGCAGGCCGCGATGAGATCTTCGAGCTTGTCCGCAATTACCACGCGCAGTCCGGCGCGACCATCCTCATCGTCTCGCACTCCATGGAGGATATTTCGCAGATCGCTGACCGCCTGCTCGTCATGGATCACGCAAGGGTTCTGTTCTGCGATACGCCGCGCGAGGTGTTCTCTCACGCCGATGAAATCGTTGCGGCAGGTCTCGATATCCCGATGATCACCAAGGTCATGATAGAGCTGAAAAAGCGCGGACATGATGTTGATACCTCGGTTTATACCGTTGCGCAGGCGATGGACGCGCTGCGCGCCTGCAGGAAGAAAGGGGGCGCTCACTGATGCTCAAGGACATTACCATCGGCCAGTTCTTTCCCGGAAACAGCGCTGTTCACCGGCTTGACCCGCGCGTCAAGATCGTGCTGACGGTTGCACTTATTGTGCTGCTGTTTCTTGCGCAGGGACCGGTCTCTTACGGCCTTATCATCCTGTTTCTCGCCCTCGTTATCGGAATTTCGCGTATTTCACCCAAAATGGTCGTGCGCGGCCTCAAGCCCATTCTGCTCATCGTCATGTTCACGGCGGTGCTCAATCTGTTCTATACACCGGGCGATTATGTCTGGCAGTGGAAATTCCTGCACATCAGCGTAGAGGGCATCCGCATGGCGGTATTCATGGTGCTGCGACTGATGCTGCTCATCATCGCGACCTCCATGCTCACCTACACCACCTCGCCCATCCAGCTGACCGACGGTCTCGAGCGACTGCTCGCCCCGCTCAAAAAGCTGCATGTGCCGGTGCATGAGCTTTCCATGATGATGTCGATCGCTCTGCGTTTTATTCCGACCTTGATTGAGGAGACCGAGAAGATCATCTCGGCGCAGAAGGCGCGCGGCGCGGACTTCGACTCCGGCAACCTCATTCAGCGCGCCAAGGCCATGATCCCCATTCTCGTGCCGCTGTTCATCTCGGCGTTCCGCCGCGCAGATGAGCTTGCGACCGCCATGGAGTGCCGCCTTTACCGCGGAGACGTCGGCCGTACCCGCATGCGTCAGCTGAAGATTGCGCGTGTTGACATCTGCTCCATGCTGCTCGTTGCCGTGCTGTTTGCGGCTGTGATCGCGCTGTGCAGACTGGGTCTGTAAATCACTTGTCAGGTATTTGATTGTATGAAAAACATTGCTCTGGTGCTGTCCTATGACGGCACAAACTACAACGGCTGGCAGATACAGAAAAACGGGCCGTCCATTCAGGAAAGCATGGAGACCGCGCTCTTCCGCCTGCTCGGCGAGAAGGTGCATGTCTCCGGTGTCGGCCGCACCGACTCGGGTGTTCACGCAAGACGTTATGTCGCGAGCTTCAAGACCGAGCGCTGCACCATTCCGACAGACCGGCTTCCCTTTGCGCTCAACAGCTTTCTGCCGCCCGATATCGCGGTCTCAGGCGCAGCCGAAGTCCCGGAGGACTTTGACGCGCGTTTTGACTGCACTCGAAAGGAATACGCCTATTATATCTTTCCGTCCACGCTGCGCGATCCTTTTCATGCGCGATATGCGTACCGCTACAACTATCCGCTCGATGCAGAGCGGATGCACGAGGGCGCACAGCGCTTTGTCGGCACGCACGATTTTGCATCTGTGCGCAGTCAGGGTACGCCGGTCAAAAGCACGGTCCGCACGATCTTCTGGTGTGACGTGGACAAGGTTGATGATCTCATCCGTATCCGCGTATGCGGCGACGGCTTTCTGTACAACATGGTTCGCGCCATTTCGGGCACCCTTGTCTATGTCGGCGGCGGCAAGCTGCGGCCTGACGACGTTGCCGATGTGCTTGCGTCCTGCGACCGCGAACAGGCCGGTCCGACGCTGCCTGCCTGCGGTCTGTTCATGAACCGGCTGTGGTATGACCACACGGGTGAACTCGACCGTTTTCGGCTGGGGGACTGAAAAATTTATTGACTATTCATATTTTACGCCTCGAAAAGCGATATAATGAGGAGGTGAACCTTGATGGGTGACACACCAAACGAAAAAATGTCCAGAGTAAGAAATCTCATCCGCTTTCCGGCAACGGGCAGAGACCGCCGTATCCGCTTGGAAGAGAGCCGCGATCCGCGCATTCGCTTTGTCACGAAGCTGCGTTTTGTCTGCGGCTGGCTGCTGGCAGTCGGCGCATTCTGCTTTGTACTGACCCATTATGGTCTGTTCGCGCCGTCAGCCATTCAGCGCACGGTGCAGTACGCGCTCGCCGGTGCGCGCCAGCATGAGGGCGACATCACGAACATAGAATTCGAAAACGATATTTTCAGCGATGGCGCGCTGTTCGAGTCCGGTCTCGCCTATGCAGACAGTGACGCGCTTTATCTTTCCCGCCCGGGCAGCATGACGACTTTTCAAGTGACGATCGGCTATTCCAATCCGGTCGTGGAGTCCTGCCAGACCAATGTTCTGGTCTATGACCGCGGCGGCAAGAATGCGGTTTTAACAGATGCGTCCTCGGTCAAGGCGGAGGTCGCGCTGAATTCCGCCATTCTGACCGGCAGCATCGGACGGACAGGTGATTTTCTGCTCATCACTGACGAGCAGGGCTACCGCACCGCCGCTGCTGTTTATTCCACCAAGGGCGAGGAACTGTTCAAATTCAGCTCGTCCGAGCTGTATATCGTCTCGGGCGGCCTCTCCCCCGACGGGAAAACGGTCGCCGTGCTCGCCTTCGAGCAGCGGGATGCATCGCTTATCAGCCATGTCCGCTTTTATGATGTATCGAGCGGCAAGCAGATCTCGGATACCGAGCTGGAGAACGCGCTCGGCATAGAGCTGTGCTATCTCGATAACGGGTCGGCAGCCGTGCTGTGCGACGACGGCCTGTATCTGGTCACGCGCCGCGGTAGCAGCGAGCACGCGCTGACCGTCGGCACGAGCGACCTGATCTCGGTCGCGACGCGCGACAACGCGATGGTGCTTGCGATCCGTTCGTACTCGGGCGGCGCGCGCAGCGATCTATATACGGTGCGCGGCGGTTCGGTCTACGGCCCGGAGCCGCTCGACGAGGAGCCGAGCGCGCTGGCGGTCTCCGCCGCCGGTGAGGCGGTGCTGACAAGCACCGGCGTCACGGTGTACGACACGCAGTTCCATGCGCTCTGGCACAACGATGAGGCCATCGGTGCACGCCGCATACTGCTCACCGATGACGGTACAGTATTCGTTCTTTACAACAGCAACGCCCGCATATTCACTGCCCGCTCCGCGCAGTCCAGGGAGGTAACAGCCGATGCAGCCGCAGCAGATTCCTGATGTGCTTCTCAGCCTGCTTAACGTGCCCGATCTCGTGATCCTCGCGGTCGTGCTCGTCAATCTGATCCTTGGTCTCCGACGCGGCGCACTCGCCTCGCTCGCAGGTCTTGTGGGCCGTTGCATCGCAATGGCCGGATCGTACTTTCTCGCCCGTCAGCTGGCGCCATCTGCTGCGAAATGGCTTGCAGAGCCGATTGTGCGCAGTGTTTTTGAGCATAAGCTCAAGCAGTCGGGCGTGCCGGACGCGCTGGCGGACAGCGTACAGACGGCGCTCCGCGCTGCGGTGCAGAGCATGGCTGAGAGTATTTCCTATCTTGTGCTGATCGCAGTGTTTTCCGTCCTGCTCAGTATTCTGATATCGCTTGCGGTCAGGGCGCTCCGTTTGCTCAGCCGAGTCACCCCTCTCGGCATGCTCGATGCACTGGCCGGCGGCGCGATCGGGCTTGCGACCGGTCTGCTGCTCGTCGTGCTCGTACTGCTCGGTGCACACTGGTTCTATCCGGTGACCTTTACCGAGCTGGGATATCTTTCACCCGAACGTATCGAAAATACGTTCCTGTTAGCTAAAATTATCGCGTTTCTGCCGTTTACTGCGGCATGAATCGTCAGAATCTGTAATTCCATTGCAGAATGAAGGAGTTTAACCAATTATGAACATGCCAATGTGCTCGCGGTGCAAGAAAAACATCGCAGTGGTGTTCATCACCAAAATCGAAGGCCCGGATAAGACCACGCAGGAGGGCCTGTGCCTCAAGTGCGCGCGCGAGCTGGGCGTCAAGCCGCTTGACAACATCATGGAACAGATGGGCATTACGGAGGACGATCTCGAGGCCCTGTCCGGTGAGATCGGCTCGCTGTCCGATCTGAATGAGCTTGTGACCGCAGGGTCGGACGGCTCGGATGACGAAGCGCCGCACGAGACCGACCCTATGACCACATCCTCCTCCCCTGCCCGTCCGGCGCAGGAGAGCACGCAGAACAGCGACAAGCGCGGACGCAGCCGCGACGACAAAAAGCGCAAGTATCTTAACAATTACTGCGAAAATCTGACCCAGAAGGCCGCTGAGGGCCGCATTGACCATATCGTCGGACGCGACCGCGAGACCGACCGCGTCATTCAGATCCTCAACCGCCGCCAGAAGAACAATCCCTGCCTGATCGGTGAGCCGGGCGTCGGCAAGACCGCTGTCGCGGAGGGACTTGCCGTGCGCATCAACGAGGGTCGCATTCCTTTTAAGATGCGCAACAAGGAGGTCCATCTGCTCGACCTGACCGCACTGGTTGCGGGTACACAGTTCCGCGGCCAGTTCGAGAGCCGCATGAAGGGTCTGATCGACGAGGTCAAAAAGATCGGCAACATCATTCTCGTCATCGACGAGGTGCACAATATTGTTGGTGCTGGTGACTCCGAAGGCTCTATGAATGCTGCAAATATCCTCAAACCGGCTCTCGCGCGCGGCGATATTCAGGTCATCGGCGCGACCACGCTCAAGGAATACCGCAAATACATCGAAAAGGATGCCGCTCTGGAACGCCGCTTTCAGCCGGTGTACATCGGGGAACCGTCTGTTTCCGAGACCACAGAAATTCTCAAGGGCATCCGTTCCTATTACGAAACCTTCCACGGTGTTACCGTGTCGGACGAGATGTGCCGCCGCGCCGCCGAGATGAGTGAGCGCTATATCACCGACCGCTTTCTGCCAGACAAGGCTATCGATCTGATCGACGAGGCCTGCTCGCGCCTCAATCTGGACTCTCCGCAGCTTTCCGAGATCCCTGAGCTTCAGAACGAGCTGGAGCGTCTTCAGGCGCAGCTTGACGAGCTTACGCAGTCCTCTGCGCGCAGCGAAGAGGAAGAAACCTATGCGAAGATCGCATCCTGCCGCTCGCGTATTCTCCAGGTCGAAGCACAGCTGCATGATCTGCTCTGCAAGCCTGCGCCTGCTGTTGACGAGCAGCTGCTGGCCGAGGTCATTGAGATCTGGACCGGCATTCCGGCCTCTAAGGTGGCGGCGCAGGAGTCCGCACGCCTGCGCGATATGGAAAATCGTCTCAAGTCTCACGTGATCGGCCAGGACGAAGCTGTTGATGCAGTCTGCGCGTCCATTCGCCGCAGCCGTGCGGGTATCAGCCCCAAGCGCAAGCCGGCATCCTTCCTGTTTGTCGGCCCGACCGGCGTCGGCAAGACCGAGCTGGTTAAGCAGCTCGCACTCGATCTGTTCGACTCTCCGGACGCGCTCGTGCGTCTTGATATGTCCGAGTATATGGAGAAGCATACGGTTTCTCGTCTGATCGGCTCTCCTCCGGGATATGTCGGCTACGATGAAGCAGGCCAGCTGACCGAAAAGATCCGCCGCCGCCCGTACTCGGTCGTTCTGTTCGATGAGATCGAGAAAGCACATCCGGATGTTCTTAATTCGCTGCTCCAGATCCTCGACGACGGCCGCCTGACCGATGCGCAGGGCCGCGTTGTCAGCTTCGAGAACACGGTCATTGTCATGACCTCGAATGCAGGTTCTCAGTCGAGCAGCACGCCTGCCGGCTTTGGACGCACGGTCTCTCAGATGAGCAGGGACCGCGTGATGAAGGCGCTCGAGGAGATCATGCGCCCCGAGTTTCTCAACCGCATCGACGAGATCATTGCGTTCAACCAGCTCACCGAGGACAATTTCCGCCTTATTGCTGAGATCATGCTGAACGAGCTCAAGGGCACCCTCGCAGACAAGGAAATCCGTCTGACATGGGATGACAGCCTGCTCGCGCTGCTCGTAGAAAAGTCCTATTCGGTCAAGTACGGCGCACGCAATCTGCGTCGGCTGATCGAAAAGGAAATCGAGAACCCGCTTGCAAACGCTATCGTTACGGGTGATAAGCCGCTTCTCGGCGCACATCTTTCCGCTGAGGACGGCAGAGTAAAGTTGGATACGATTTAAGCTGGAACTGTTGAAACGCGATACTGTTCGACATCAAAAGCCGCCCACAGGGCGGCTTTTGATTTTGCGCAGATTATGCAAATTTGAACCAGAATTTCGGACCGGCATCTGTGTTTTCTGCGCCGCAGGTGTATCCGTGCAAATCGAACACGGTTTTTGCAATCGAGAGACCGAGACCGTCGCCCTTTGTGCTGCGCGAGGGGTCAGCCTGATAATATGCCTCCCACAGCCGGGGCAAGGCATGATCCGGGATGGCGTCGCCGGTGTTGCCTACAGAAAGCATACCGTTCGCGATGCGGACCGTGATGCAGCCGCCCTCGGGTGTGTGCTGCACGGCGTTCTCGAGCAGCGCGTCCAGTGCCCGTGCAAGCAGCGCGCGGTCTGCATTGACCATGTATTCGTTGTCGGATGCAAATTCTGTGTGCAGTCTGCCGTCTGCCGGGAGCGCGGCGGCAAGCCTTTCCTGTGCGAGGGCAGCAAGCGGGAATTCTTCTCGACGCAGCGCCTGCACGCCGGTCTCAAGCCGCGACAGCTCAAGCATTTTGCGTACACTGCCGTCCATGCGCTGCGCCTGCGTCTGGATGACATCAAGATAATGCGCCTGCTTTTCCGGAGCAAGGTTGTCCCCTAACAGCTCTGCCGCCGCCGAGAGCACGGAGAGCGGCGTTTTCAGCTCGTGGGCGAGCGCCGCAGTCGTCTCGCGGCGAACCTGCTCCACGCGCTCCTGTCGGCGCCAGACGCGCAGCAAGGCGAAGGAGAGAATGACTGCACAGAGCATCGCCAGAGTAAAGCTCATCGCGCCGGCGGGTACCAGAATCGGCAGGCACGCTTTCAGCGGGTAGCCTTCCGCGGCAAACGACATCATGACATTGCCGCCATCGACATAGTCGCAGTATTTCATTGTCCGCTGATACTGGCGCACCAGCCACGGACGCACGATCTCTTCGCTGCTATTCGCGCCGCTCGGGTTCTCTGCCCATTCGCGCAGCGCCAGCCGGGCCGGAGAAGTCAGGGAGGCCGCCAGCTGCTTTGCAGTCAAATCGCTCGGTCCCGGGCAGCGGAGACTCGCCCACCTCATCGTTTTCAGCGGGAGATTTTTTACCTTGCTTTCGTCATACACACACTCGACCGTGTTGACCTCGCCCGTCGGTTCCCACGAGCCGTTGACCTCCTTTGTCGGGCACACAGTAACAGACTTTAGATATGCCTGGTCTTCGTCCACCCATGCCTCAAAGGTCATTTCCGGAAAAGGAGCACTTCTTAATTCCTCAGTCATCGCAGATCCAACCAGAACCGCTTCGCACACCTTCTGCGGCTGGTCTCCCATATCCACATCATAATCCGTATCCCCATCTCGCACTGTCAGCCACCAGCGATTGCTTTGCAGTACGTCACCGTTTTTATCGGTAATCGCGGTTTCCACGATCTGTACATTTGGGGGATCTTTGCTGTCAATTCGAAAGCACTGCCAGCGCAGCGCCCTGCGGAGCTGTGCAGTATCATCAGTACCGAGCTCCTTGGAATCCAGCAGATATTTTCCGAAATTTCCATCAAAAAAATCCGCCTTGTTTTCCATCTCCGACAGCATCAGCTGTGCGCGCTGCTGTCCCAGAAGCAAGGTAAATGCCCCCATCAGCACAAGCCAGAATGCGAGAAAACCCGTTCCGACCCGCACAAAAAAGCTGCCAAAGGTTTTACGTTTTGTTTTCATCTCCGTCCACCTCCAGTTTGTAGCCACGCTTTACCACGGTCTTGATGCAGTCCGCATGCTTCCCCAGCGCCCGACGCAGCTTTTTGATGTGCCCGTCGATCACCCGGTCCGTGCCGTCATAGTCCCAGCCCCACGCAAGGTCCAGCAGCTCGTCCCTCGTCAGCACGCGGTTTTTTCGCTCCATCAACGCCCGGAGCAAAGCAAATTCCTTGGGCGGCAGGTCGATGCGCTGACCGTCCGCCGTTACCGTTCCCCTCGCCGGGTTGAGCTCGAGCGCACCGGCCCTCAGCACCTCTGCCGCTGTCATGCCGCGTGAGCGTCGCAGGAGTGCCTGTGCCTTGGCGTACAGCACAGCAAGAGAAAACGGTTTGACAACGTAGTCATCTGCCCCTTGATCATAGCCGTACAGCTTGTCCTGCTCGTCTTCCCGTGCGGTGACGAACAGGACAGGCGCGTCTCCCTGCTCCCGCGCCGCGCGGCACAGCGCGAAACCGTCTGTGCCCGGCAGCATGATGTCGAGCAGAAGCAGATCGAAGGGCTGTGTCTCGATCAGGTGAAGCGCCGTATTGCCGTCCGGTGCGGAAATCATAGTCAGCTCACCGCCGCTCTTCGCCGTGAAATAATCGCACAGCACCTCGCGCATATCCCGTTCGTCCTCCGCCAGTAAAATAGTTGCTTTCATACGCTCTCCCCTCCTTTGATTACAGTATAGCACAGCCGTATGCCCTTTTGATGTCCTGCTGAAAATGCTGCAAAACTTTCTTAAAAAATTTGAAAAAATATGTTGACATACGTTCTGTGAATTGATATAATAAACAAGCGTCAGAGAGAGACCCGCGGGTGTAGTTCAATGGTAGAATGTCAGCCTTCCAAGCTGAACACGTGGGTTCGATTCCCATCACCCGCTCCACTTTTTGATGTGCCGGGTTGCCGGAATTGACATGCGCCAGTAGCTCAGCCGGATAGAGCAACTGCCTTCTAAGCAGTAGGCCGGGGGTTCGAATCCCTCCTGGCGTGCCAATCCTTTCGAGGTTTATCCGGTGGCTGATTTTTAATATGGTGGGTATAGCTCAGTTGGTTAGAGCATCGGATTGTGGTTCCGAGGGTCGAGGGTTCGAGTCCCTTTACCCACCCCATATTTTTTGATCCAGTAGCTCAGTCGGCAGAGCACCTGCCTTTTAAGCAGGGTGTCCGGGGTTCGAATCCCCGCTGGATCACCAGAATTAACGCCGTTAAAACTTTGAGTTTTGCGGCGTTTTTTCTATTTCCGCATAACTATTTTGTTGGAAAAGTTAATTTCGTATTTTTCGTTCATATCAAGCGAATACGGGTTTTACGGTTTTTTGCGGGTGTAGGGTGTGTCACCTGCTGTGTCACCTGTGCGAAAGAAAGAAAGGGAGGGCACACGCCCTCCCTTCTCTTATCCGCCGTATCCCGGAATAACCGTCCTCGGATCAATACTCTGTCCGTTTTTATGCACTCTTAAATGCAGATGCGGGGCAGAGCTGTTGCTCGCCGAGCGCATCGCGCAGATGCAGCAGACCCTCGAGCGTCTCGACAGAAAGATCGCGCACTGCGAAAAATGTGCAGCCTTCGAACATACTCTTCGCGACGGCGAGACGTCCCGGAAATAAAAGACTCCCCTCCCCCGTGAAACTTGTAATTCTGTAAAAAGCAGGTGGACGAATTTACATGAAAAACAAACGTTTTATGCGCATTATGCACAGTTTACAAGCATCTGTTTCGTCTATTCTGCGTATAAACTTCAATTCCTTTGGTCAAAACGACGTATTATCCGGCGTTTCTGATAAATTTCTTGTTGCATTCCGTTAAATTTGACAGTTGACGCATGCTAATCCGTGTGGTATATTGTTAGAAGGAACAAAACTTAACAAGAAAGTGTGCAAAACGCACTCGAAAATAGACCATCCGCGGCCGCTGCATGGTACGGATGGCATAGTGCTGTTCTGCCGCCTCTGTGCGGCCAAAAATCGGCGGAACGTCGGCCTTTACCGGCCGGCATCGGCAATAAATATCCAAACAAGAAGGAGACTTGAACATGGATTTCCATCTGACCCGTGAACAGGAACTGGTTCGCCAGATGATGCATGACTTCACCGAGAACGAAGTCAAGCCCATCGCAGCGGAAACCGACAAAACCTCTACTTACCCGCGCGAGAACATCGAGAAGCTGTTCGACCTTGGCGTAATGGGCATGATCGTGCCCGAAGAGTTCGGCGGCGCAGGCGCTGACGACCTTTCCTCTGCAATCGCTATCGAGGAGCTGTCCAAGCAGTGCGCTTCCACCGGCGATATTCTCGCTACCCACAATGGTCTGTGCTGCGGCCCGATCATCGCAAACGGCACCCCCGAGCAGAAGGAGAAGTACCTCCGCATGCTGACCGAGGGCCACAAGGTCGGCGCTTTCGCTCTGACCGAGCCGGACGCTGGTTCTGACGCTGCAAAGGGCACCTGTGTTGCTGAGCTGCAGGGTGACCACTACGTTCTGAACGGCTCTAAGATCTTCATCACCAACGGCTATGTTGCTGACGTATTCGTTGTATTTGCCATGACCGACAAGTCCAAGGGCACCAGGGGCATTTCTGCATTCATCGTAGAGAGCTCTTTCCCGGGCTTCTCTGTTGGCAAGCACGAGGAGAAGCTTGGCCTGCACGGCTCCCCGACGGCTGAGATCGTATTCACCGACTGCATCGTTCCGAAGGAGAACCTCCTCGGCGCAGAAGGCAAGGGCTTCAAGATCGCTATGCAGACCCTGGACGGCGGCCGTATCGGCATCGCTGCACAGGCTCTGGGCATCGCAGAGGGCGCTATGGAAGAGTCCATCAACTTTGCTAAGACCCGTGAGCAGTTCGGCCGTCCGATCGCAAAGTTCCAGAACACTCAGTTCCTCTTTGCTGATATGCATGTTGCAATCGAGGCTGCTCGCCTGCTGACCTACAAGGCTGCTGTTGCCAAGTCTGAGGGCGGCCGCTTCACTGTGGACGCTGCAACCGCTAAGCTGTTCGCTTCCGAGGCTGCTATGAAGATCACCACCAAGGCAGTTCAGGTACACGGCGGCTACGGCTACACCAAGGATTACCCGGTTGAGCGCATGATGCGTGATGCCAAGATCACCGAGATCTACGAAGGCACCAGCGAAATTCAGCGCGTTGTTATCTCCGGTAACATTCTCGGTAAGTAAGAATAGGAGGAAAACTGAACTATGAAGGCAATTGTTTGTGTAAAGCAGGTTCCGGATACCTCCGGTAAGGTTGCTGTTAATCCCGATGGCACTCTGAACCGCGCATCCATGGCTACCATCATCAACCCGGACGACAAGAACGCGGTTGAGGCTGCTCTGAAGCTGAAGGACGCTACCGGCTGCAAGGTCGTTGTTATCACCATGGGTCCTCCCCCGGCACAGGGCATGCTGCGTGAGCTGATGGCTATGGGCGCTGACGAGGGCATTCTGGTTTCCGCTCGTGAGTTCGGCGGTTCCGATACCTTCGCAACCTCCCAGATCCTGGCTGCTGCTATCAAGAAGTATGGCGTTGACGCTGATGACGTAGTATTCTGCGGCCGTCAGGCTATCGACGGTGATACCGCTCAGGTTGGTTCTCAGATCGCTGAGAAGCTGGACATCCCGCAGGTCTCCTACGCTGCTGACGTAAAGATCGAGGGCACCACCGTTACCGTTAAGCGCGCTCTGGAGGATGGCTACATGACCATCGAGACCCAGACCCCGTGCCTGCTGACCTGCATCAAGGAGCTGAACGAGCCCCGCTACATGTCCATCAAGGGCATCATGGGCTGCTACGATAAGCCGATCGCAGTTTATGACTACAACACCCTGAAGGACGATCCGCTGATCGATCCCACCACCATTGGTCTGAAGGGTTCTCCCACCAACATCTTCAAGTCCTTCACTCCTCCCCAGAAGGGTCAGGGCAAGATGCTTGAGGGCGCTGACAAGGCTACCTGCGACGAGCTGGTTGCTGAGCTTCAGAAGAAGCACATCATTTAATCGGAAGGAGAATACTGAACAATGGCTGATTTCAATAATACGAACCTCGCCGATTTTTCCGGCGTATGGGTATTCTGTGAGCAGCGCCAGGGCGAGCTGCAGCCGACCGTACTCGAGCTGATCTCTGAGGCACGCAAGCTGGCAGACGACATGGGCACTGAAGTTTGCGGCCTGCTGCTTGGCGGCAAGGGCGTAGGCGAGAAGATGGCAAAGGAACTGGGCGCTTACGGCGCTGACAAGGTTCTGGTTTGCGAGAGCGACCTGCTTGATACCTACACCACCGATGCTTATGCAAAGGTTCTGTGCGACACCGTTATGGCTAAGAAGCCGGAGATCCTGCTGATCGCCGCTACCAACATTGGCCGTGACCTCGGCCCGCGCTGCGCAGCTCGTCTGCACACCGGTCTGACCGCAGACTGCACCCACCTCGACGTAGACGTAGAGAAGTACGCTGCATTCCTGCAGGATGCTTCCACTCTGCCGCAGGCTCAGATCGATGCTCTGAACCGCGAGGACCGCAACCTGAAGATGACCCGTCCGGCATTCGGCGGTCACCTGATGGCTACCATTATCTGCCCGCGCTTCCGTCCGCAGATGGCTACCGTTCGTCCGGGCGTACTGAAGAAGGGCGAGTACAACGAGGCTAAGGCTAACGCAGTAGTTGTTGAGCCGGTAGCTTTCGAGCTGTCCGAGGCTGACATCAAGACCAAGGTTCTCGAGGTCGTTAAGGAAGCTAAGGAGCTGGTTGACCTGACCGGCGCTGAGGTAGTTGTATCTGTAGGCCGTGGTATCTCCAAGGACGTTGACACCGGCATCAAGCTGGCTGAAGAGCTGGCTGGCCTGTTCGGCGGCGTTGTTGGCGGTTCCCGTGCTGCTATCGACTCCGGCTGGCTGTCTGCTGACCACCAGGTTGGTCAGACCGGCAAGACCGTACATCCGAAGCTGTACGTTGCTCTGGGCATTTCCGGTGCTATCCAGCATAAGGCTGGTATGCAGGATTCCGAGTGCATCGTAGCAGTTAACAAGTCTGATTCTGCTCCGATCTTCGACGTAGCTGACTACGGCATCTGCGGCGACCTGTTCAAGGTTGTTCCGATGATGATCGACGCAATCAAGGCTGCTAAGGCTGCTAAGTAATCAACTGAATATCGTTCAGATTTGATAGAAAAGCCTCTGTCCGATGGACAGAGGCTTTTTTGTGCTGTTTTAGGTTTCACTATCCGGAGAATACGGCGGATATTCGGGATAATGGTCGAAATAATATTCGACGTGATAAATACCATAGTAATCGTTTACGATTTTGCGGACTTCCTCGGCGTAGAGGTTTGTAGAAGAACTGCCATAAGTACCGGTTAATATTTTGTACGGATTTTCTTCGTATCGAGTGACAAGATCGGATGTAAACTCTTGAAAACCGGAAGAGATTTTGTAGTTATATGGTACTGCGGTTGCACCTTTTGACACCATAAATTCAGTGCGTTCGAGGTCTGACAGGTCGGACAGCCGGATTCCGGTCTGCATATATTCCGAAACCGGCGGCGTGTTTTTGACCGTTACAGCCATAATCGCAATGGTGGCGAACAACAGAACGAAAATTGCTTTGATTCGTGCGCTTAACATGGTATCACCGCCTTGTCTGATATATATTTTATTATACTGTAAATCGGTTCGTCCTGGAAGTATAAATTCAGAGAAAACGATACCGTATCAAACGATTTGCACAGACCACATCGTAGGGGAGCACGATTGCAAAGGATTCAGAAAGCATAATTGTTACGCTCATTATCCATTATCAATTCTCAATTTTGCACAAAAAAGAGGTACGATTCTTACGAATCGTACCTCTTTCGCTATCCAGATAAGGATTATTCGTCCTTATTTTCGTTTTCTGCGGGAGCCTTTGCGTCCTTATGCGTCAGTACCAGCTTGTCGTCGGCGGCATCGAGCGTTACGCTGTCGCCCTTCTTGATCTTGCCCTCGAGGGATTCCTCGGCAACAAGATCCTCGACCTCGTTGGTAACGGCACGGCGCAGCGGGCGGGCACCGTAAACCGGATCAAAACCAGCCTTGGCAAGGTGCTTCTTAGCGGCCTCGGTCCAATCCATGGTGATCTCCATATCCTGCATGCGGGCAGCAACCTTGCGGAGCATGCCATCGGCAATCTGTGCAATCTCGTCCTCATTCAGACGGTTAAACACGATGATGTCGTCGATACGGTTGAGGAACTCCGGACGAACCGCGGTCTTGAGTTCTGCCATAACGTCGGCCTTGATCTGCTCAAAGGTGCGCTCTGCAGCGTCCTCCGGCTTGCCGTCCGCAAAGCCGAGCGACTTGCGGCCGCTGCCGGTGATCTTCTGTGCACCGATGTTGGAGGTCATGATGATGATGGTGTTCTTGAAGTCCACATGGCGGCCCTGACCGTCGGTCAGGATACCATCTTCAAGGATCTGCAGCAGGATGTTGAATACATCCGGGTGTGCCTTCTCGATCTCATCGAACAGGACAACCGAGTACGGATGACGGCGAACCTTCTCGGAAAGCTGACCGCCTTCATCGTAGCCAACATATCCCGGAGGCGAACCGATCATACGCGAAACGGCGTGTTTCTCCATATATTCGGACATATCAATGCGGATCAGCGCATTTTCATCGCCGAACATGGCCTCGGCCAGTGCCTTGCTCAGCTCGGTCTTGCCGACACCGGTCGGGCCGAGGAACAGGAACGAACCAATCGGGCGCTTCGGGTCGCGCAGGCCGACACGGCTGCGGCGGATTGCCTTAGCAACGGCGGTTACAGCCTCGCTCTGACCGATGACACGCTGATGCAGCGTATCCTCGAGGTGCAGCAGACGCTGTCCCTCGTCCTCGGTCAGCTGAGCAACCGGAACACCGGTCCAGCCGGAGATAACGGCTGCAATGTCGTCCTCGGTGACAGCACCGTGGGACTTGGTCTGCTGGTCAGCCCACTCCTTCTTGCGGGCCTCCATCGCTTCGCGCTTGGACTTCTCCTCGTCACGCAGCTTGGCGGCGTTCTCAAAGTCCTGACCTTTGACGGCCTCTTCCTTCTTCGCAGCGACGGCGGCAATTTCGTCCTCGAGCTGTTTCAAATCCGGCGGAGTGGTCAGGCTGGACAGGCGAACGCGGGAGCAGGCCTCATCAATTACGTCGATTGCCTTATCCGGCAGGTAACGGCCGGTTACATAGCGGACAGACAGCTTGACAGCGGCTTCAATAGCCTCGTCCGGAATCTTGATGCGGTGATGTGCTTCGTACTTGTCGCGCAGACCCTTCAAAATCTCAACGGCATCCTCGGCGGACGGCTCGTTGATCTGAACAGGCTGGAAACGACGCTCCAGAGCGGCATCCTTTTCGATGTTCTTGCGGTACTCGTCAAGCGTGGTTGCGCCGATGACCTGTACCTCGCCGCGGCTCAGTGCCGGCTTTAGGATATTCGCAGCGTCCGCTGCACCCTCAGCCGCACCGGCGCCCATCAGCATATGCATCTCATCAATGAACAGGATGGTGTCCTTCTTGGCGGTCAGCTCTTCGATGACCTTCTTGATGCGCTCCTCGAACTCGCCGCGGTACTTGGTGCCCGCGATCATGCCGGTCAGATCGAGCGAGATCAGGCGCTTGCCCTTCAGGGTCTCCGGTACGTCGCCGGAAACAATCTTCTGAGCAAGGCCCTCAACAACGGCGGTCTTGCCGACACCCGGATCACCGATCAGCGCCGGGTTGTTCTTGGTGCGGCGGGACAAAATCTGGATGACACGCTGAATCTCCTTGGAGCGGCCGATAACAGGGTCGAGCTTGCCCTCCTTGGCAGCAGCTGTCAGGTCGCGGCCAAACTGGCTGAGCGCGTCCTTGCTGTCAGCGCCGCCGTTTGCAGCAGTGCCAGGCTCGCCGGAAACGCTGTCCTGTACGCCGCCGAGCGCTTCATTCAGCTTCTCGACAAGGATCTGCGGGGTAATTTTCAGGTTAGCAAGCGCGGTCAGTGCCACATTCTGCCCTTCGCGCAGGATGCCGAGCAGCAGATGTTCGGTGCCGACATAGCCGGTGCCCATCTCATTCGCGGACTGTACGGACAGCTCTACAATGCGCTTGGTGCGCGGCGTCATGCCCTGCGGCGCGGTGGAATCCGGGGTGCCGCGGCCGGACAGTTCCTCGATCTGATGAACGAGAGCTTCGTCGGTCACGCCTGCGGCAGTGAGTGCCTTGGCGGCCGGGCCGCCGCCTTCACGCAGCAGGCCGAGCAGCAGGTGCTCCGAGCCAATGTAGCTGTGGCCGAACGAAGCGGCCGCTTCCTGTGCAAGCGTCAGTGCCTGACGGGCACGCTCGGTAAAACGGTTTTGATAGAACATAAATAACACTCCTTTCAGAGTAGGAAAAATTCAAAATAATTGATAATGGAGAATGGATAATGGAGAATGAAGGTGCGGCGCGAAGCGCCGAATTAAATCACGCGCTATGCGCGTACCATAATTCTCAATTTTCCATTTTCAATTCTCCATTTAATTCTGCGGGTGAATACCGGAGGTATTCGCGCGCAGAATTTCCGCACGCTTCTTATCGCGGTCCTGCGGTGCGCCGGTCAGCATTGCCGGACGGATGTGTTCCTCCAGTGCGTACAGCTTTTGCGCGTCCATGCCGGACAGGAAGCCCATCTGCAGACCAATCAGCACATCGGAAATGCACTGTACGGCTTCGCTCGTGTCGATGAGGTAGGCGCTCTTCATCGTGCCTGCTGCGCGGTAAATGCGGTCGCGCAGTGCGGGTTCATTCTGGCTGCGTACCTGCTCGCGCGCTTTCTTCTCTGCGTCGATGATGGTGGTTGCCGTTTCTACCAGCTTGTCGGTCAGCTCTGCGGCAGACGCACCGAGAGTAACCTGATTGGACACCTGATAGAATCCGCCGACCGCCTGCGAGCCTTCGCCGTAGGTGCCGCGAACGGCACAGCCGCGGCTGCCCGCGTAGCCGATGATGCGGTCCATCTGCTCGGTGGCGGTCAGCATCGGCAGATGCAGCATGATGGACGCGCGGAGACCGGTGCCGATATTAGTCGGGCAGGCGGTCAGATAGCCGAGACGCTCGTCATACGCGAACGGCAGCGCTGCTTCGATGAGCGAAGCTACACGGTTTGCGGTTTCGAGACATTCCTTCGGGCAAAGGCCGGTGCCGATTACCTGCAGACGCAGATGATCTTCCTCGCCGACCATGATGGACACGCCGCTGTCCTTGGAGACAATCAGCCAGCCGCCGTTCTGCGCCAGCTCGGGGGAGATGAGGTGTTCCTCGACCA
>OLQV01000807.1_pt1 | contig 26060 bp, 26 predicted proteins | sample 1672371 | NCBI WGS metagenome assembly OLQV01 (sample SAMEA3136676, study PRJEB25190) | human gut metagenome
AAGTATTTTTTACTTTTTCAAATGTTTCTATATTATGTTCATATAAGTCTAATATGTTAGTCATATAGATTCCCCTCTTTCTTCTTTATTTTACCATTTTATACTATGTTTTTCAATAATTTTATTTGATATTTATCACTTTGATGATATAATTTTGATAGAGGTAATATATGGAAGATAAAATTGTTAATGAAAGAGATACTGATATTCTTAGAACTATGATTAAGAATAGGGTTTGTCCTAAATGTGGGGGAACTATACACACTTTTAAAACTGGTATTTGTACAATGTGTGGAGCAAAATGGGAAACTAATTATCTTGATAGTGGTTTTGAGTCTATTATGAGTAAACTTGATAATTATAGTTTTGATTTAAATGAGACTACTATTTATTTGTGTTCTCTTAGTAGTTATAGTGAGAAATTAGATAGTATGCTTAAGACATTTAAAGCACAAGATAGAGTTAAAGAAAAGTTAGATATTATTAATGGAAAATTATTTAATGGGATAAAATTAAGTGAAGAAGAAGATTCTTTACTTAGATATTCTTTATTTGGTGGAATTTCTCCAGATAGTGAACTTAATGTTTTATCGGTTATTAATAGTATTTTTAGAAACAATATGATTGTTAGTTATGACACTTTTAAACAAGTAATGACTTTCTTTATTCAGACACTTATTAGTCGTTCTTATGGTAATATTGTTAATAATTATAATCCTATTGTTAATATTTTTACTTTGATGGAGAAAATAAAAACTCTTTAGGAATTACTCATGATATTTTCAGGATTAATATTAATGAAGATATTATTGCAAAATTATATAACGATGGTAATATTGAAGCATTTACTACTATTTTTCATGAATTAGCACATATTGAACAAATGGTATATATGAAATATGGTTATATTTCTGATAGAATTATTGATTATATCAAAGATGATGTTATTTACAAAACTATTCATGAAGATAACTATATTAACTATTATAAAGAAAATTATGATGTTATTTCTTTTGAAAAAGATGCCGAAATTATTGGTACTACAACTGCGGTTAAATGGCTTAATGAGGCTAATATAAAATTGAAGGACAATATCCAGGTTATTCTTAATAATCATGTCAATAACGAACTCGAAAAAAGAATGATTAGAAATAGAACTGTCAATGGAAAAGTATATGATATAGATGAACTTTTTGAAAAATGTATTATGTTACACCCTGAATATTTAAAGTCTTATCCTCAACTTAATATTGAATATGTTAGAGAAGGAGATTATGTTTTTAAAAGAAGTACATCTCAGTTATATGAATTGCTTAACTTATATAAAGAAGATAATAATACTTCTAAATATATTAATAAACTAATAGAAGCAAATGAAAATAGTGATGTAAAAAAGCATTAGATTGATATTTATATAAATGTGTGTTATACTAAGTATGCATTGGAGGAACAGTATGAAACAAGTTGTTGGTACTTTATTTTTTAATGATGGGAAATTACTTATTGACAAGCCAAGAAAGAGATCTACTTTTCAAATGGTTGGTGGCTCTGTAGAAGAAGGAGAATCTATTTATGAAGCCGCTATCAGGGAATGTCATGAAGAGTTGGGTGATAGGGCATTTTTTAATCCAGAAAATGTAAAATTTTTAATGGATTTTGACGAAATTGCTACTAGTGACCCTAATCTTAAAATTCATATGAATATATTTATTTATGAAGGTACATTAACTGGAGAGCTTTCTACTAGTTCGGAAATTGAAAGTTTTATGTGGTTTGGGGTAGATGATGATAATAGTATTTTATCTAATACTCTTAAAAATGAAATTATTCCTTTTTGTAAGGAAAAAAAACTTATATATAAAAAATAACTATTAATTCAAAGACTTTATGGCTTTGAATTATTTTTTAAAGACCTTAGGCTTTAAAAATAAGTGAGCAACATAGTGCGAACTCTAAAAAAATGGATAAAACCTCTTTCTTTTTTATTAATTTTTTGGTACAATTATATTTGAGGAAAATAAGGTGAAACAGATGGGAAAAATTATTGCAATTGTAAATCAAAAAGGTGGTGTAGGTAAAACCACTACTAGTATAAATTTAGCGGCCTCTTTAGGTGTTTTAGATAAAAAAGTGTTGCTTGTTGACCTTGATCCCCAGGGTAATGCTACCACTGGCGTTGGTGTTGATAAGAGTGATATATCAAGTAGTATTTATGAAGTATTAACAAAAAAGGAAACTATAGAGAATTCTATTATTAAAACAAAGAGTAAGAATCTTTATCTTCTTCCAGCTTATCTTAATCTGGCTGGTGTTGATATGGAACTTATCGAACTAGAGAGAAGAGCAAAAGAAACTGGTGAGAAGTTTAATAGAGTAGTTAGATTAAAAGAAGAACTTGCTAAAGTTAAGGAAGGGTATGACTTTATTTTAATTGATTGTCCTCCTAGTCTTGGAATACTAACTACTAATGCTTTAGCAGCAGCTGATTCAGTTCTAATTCCAGTTCAATGCGAATATTTTGCTTTGGAAGGTATTATGCAGCTTATTAATACTATAATGCTTGCTCAAAGAAAAGTTAATCCTAGTTTAGATATTGAAGGAGTACTACTTACAATGTTTTCTAATACTAATCTTGGTATTGAAGTAATAGAAAGTATTAAAGGTTTCTTTAAAGAAAGAGTATATGATACTATTATTCCTAGACTTGTCAGATTAGCAGAGGCTCCTAGCCATGGTAAACCGATACTTGAATATGAGCCTAGAAATAAGGGTACTATTGCTTATCTTAATTTAGCAAAGGAGGTTATTTTGAGAAATGGAACAAAAGAAGAAAGCCCTAGGTAAGGGACTTGAGGAATTATTTTCTAGCGAAGTGTTAGACTTTGATACTTTTGAAAGTAATATTATGGAAAATACTTCTTCCGATGAGGTAAGGGAAATACCTGTTAACGAGGTTAGGCCTAATCCTTATCAACCGAGAAAAACCTTTAATGAAGATGCTCTTAATGAACTTGCTGAATCTATTAAAAATTATGGTGTATTTCAACCAATTATTGTTAAGAAGAGTATTAAGGGTTATGACTTGATTGCAGGAGAGAGAAGACTTAGAGCAAGTCGTATAGCTGGCATGGAAAAGATTCCCGCTATTGTAAAAGAATTTACTGATGAACAAATGAGGGAAATTTCATTACTTGAAAATATTCAAAGAGAAAATCTTACTGCTATTGAGCTTGCTTGGGCATATAAGGGTATTATTGATAATCTAGATATTACACAAGAAGATTTGGCTAAAAAAATTGGTAAGAGTAGGAGTCATATTACTAATACTTTAGGTTTACTTAACTTGCCTGAGGAGGTTCAAAAGAAAATTCTTGATGGTGAGATTTCGATGGGACATGCTAGAGTTCTTTCAAAGATGGATGATGAAGAGGAGGTAACTTCTCTTGCTGATAAAGTAATTAAGAATAATATTAGTGTTCATGATTTAGAAGAAATTAGTAAAAAAGAAGAAATTAAAAAGAGAATGCCTATTACTAGAAGAAAAATAGATACTGATTATTTTCATATTGAAAATGAACTTAGAGATATTCTTGGTACTAAAGTTAAGGTAGATAATAAAAAAGTTTGTATTTATTTTGAAAATGTTAATGATTTGAATCGTATTCTTGATATTATGAATATAGAAATTAAGTAGAGTTTTTCTACTTTTTTTCTTTTTGATATTTTCTATGTTAGTATACAAATGGTTAACTTTTAATGTTTTGGCGCTTTATTTTTCTTTGTTTTTTTGTTTTTTTACTTACTCATATTTAATAATGATATTATTAATATGCTTGCGGTAGGAGTAAGTATTCAACTTGAGAGTATTTGTCGATTTTTGTCTTACTTAATTGTTTGCAAAATGGTTATGCTGTATATTATAATATTCTTGTAGGGAAGTTAAGAAAAGTGAGGTGGCAAAAGTGCAAGGTAGAGTTAAGTGGTTTAATAACGACAAAGGTTATGGCTTTATTGATTATCCAAACGGTGAAGATATTTTTGTTCATTATTCTGCTATTAAACAAGAAGGATATAAAACATTATCCGAAGGCCAAATAGTAGAATTCGATCTTATTGAAACTGCTAAAGGATTACAGGCTATTAATGTAGTAGCGGCTAGTAATGTTAAGGCTTAATGTAACTGAGCAATTATAAGACAGCTAGATGTATTTAAGCTATCTTATTTTTATTTGGGGTGATATTGTGATTATTAAAAGGTTGTTTTTATCTTTAAAAGAAATATTAATAGTTATGGGAATACAATACTTTATTGTTATTATTTCTATTTTATTACTTGGTTATAATAGTTCTATTGTGTGGGGGACTGTTTTTTTAATGATATTTGATATTATATATATTGTAAGCAAGCTTAAAATTATTGATGTGTCTTTTAATATTAAAAATAATTATTTTCCTTATATGTTGCTTGGTATATCTATTTCCATTATTTATAATATGATTTTGTATAAATTTAATTTATATCAATATAGCTATGTTAATCTTCCTTTTATTGTTAATATTTTAGCTTCGGGTATCATTGGTCCAATATTTGAAGAAGTTCTTTTTAGGATTTCTTTTATTAATAAATTAGAAAAAATAACTTCTTCTAAATTGCTTATTATTTTTGTATCTAGTTTTATCTTTGCAATATCTCATTCTAATTTATTTTCTATTATTATTGCTAGTATTCTTGGTGTTATTAATAGTTATATTTTTATTAAAAGAAAAGATGCTATTAAGATCTGTTTAGTACATATTTTTATCAATATTACTAGTTCTTTTTTATATTGTTATAATTCTTATATTTTAATTCTTGGAATTGCTTTACTTATTATTTCTTTATTATGTTTTTTGAGTAAGAAGTAGATTTATTTTTTTCTTTACTTTTAATCTTTTTTATTATACAATATAGGTGGAGAGAGGCAGGGGATATTTGATGAAATATAATCTTTTACCAGCAGACTCTTATGTTGTTATTAATAAAACTATTCTTCATGATGAAGATAGAAAAATTATTACTAGTTTATATCTTCCTGTCATTGGTATGGATGCAGTAATGCTGTATTTTATGCTATGGGCTGATTTGGATAGTTCTTCAATCGTAAGTGCTGATTTTACTCATCAAAAAATTGTTTCTAATTTAAGAATGACTATTAATGAAGTAGTAGATGCTAGAAGTAAACTTGAGGCAATTGGTCTTATTAAGACTTTAGTAAAAGAAGGCAATGTTAATAATTATATTTATGAATTATATAGTCCTGCTTCCGCTAGCGAATTTTTATCGCATCCTATTCTTAATATTGTATTATATAGTAATATTGGTAAAAAGGAATATGATAATTTAATTAAGAGTTTTAAAATGCCTAGATTTAATACTAGTGGTTATACTGATATTACTAAAAGCTTTAATGAGGTTTTTGATAGTACTTGCATGACCTCTTACGATTTATCTTTAGAGGACATTAGAAAATATAATAAACTTAAACTTAATATTAATAGTAATTTTGATTTTAATTTTTTAATGAACTCTATGCCTAGAAATATTGATACTAATAGAGTGTTTACTAAAGAGATTAAAGAACTTATTATTAGTTTATCTTTCATTTATGATATTGATGCTATTAAGATGTCTAACATTGTTAAGGGTTGTTTTAATGAAAGGGGTACTATTAATAAAGAAGAACTTCGTAAAACTGCTAGAGGCTTCTATCAATTTGATAATGGTGGTAATTTACCTACTATTGTTTCTAATTGTCAACCTGAGTATTTAAGAAAGCCTATTGGTGATACTTCTAAAAGAGCAAAAATGATTTATACTTTTGAAACTATTTCGCCAAGGGAACTTCTTATTAGTAAAAATAAGGGTAATGAACCAACAAGAAGAGATCTAAGATTAGTAGAAGATTTACTTCTTGATTATAATTTAAAACCTGGTGTTGTTAATGTTTTAATCGATTATGTATTAAATGTTAATGATAAAAAACTTACAAGAGCTCTTGTAGAAACAATGGCAGGTGAGTGGCAAAGAAAAGGTATTGAAACAGTTGAAGATGCCATGAGTCTTTGTGAAAAAGAACATAAAAAGAGAAATAAAAAGGTTATTGAAGAGAAAAAAGTTAATGTAAAAACGCCTGATTGGTTTGATAAAGAAATCGAGAAAAATAAAATTAATGATGGTGAGGATAATCAATTAGAAGAGCTTTTAAAGGAGTATAAATAATGAAAGATACTAAAAATATTATTAATAATAAATATAGTTTTGATAGGTTTGAATTAGAAAAGAACTTTGATATTGCTTTAGAAGATGATACTTTCAAAAAAATTGTAAGTAGGCTAAAACTTTCAAGAGATGAACTTATTAAATATACTTCTAATGTTGAAGATTCTGCTAATGAACTTAAGAATTGTAAAAATTGTAAAAATATTATGGAATGTAAAAATAGTATTTGTGGATATGTTTATTATCCTAGTGTAGAACAGGGTAATTTAGTATTTTCTTATGTTCCTTGTAAATATAAGAAAAAATTAGATACTGATACTGCTTATAGGGATAATATTATTTCTTTTGATATGCCAAAAGAAATTGTTAATGCTTCAATGAAAAATATTTATACTGATGATAAAAATAGATTAGAAGCTATTAAGTGGCTTACTACTTTTATTAAAAAAGTTGAAAATAATGAAAAAAGTAAGGGTTTATTCTTGACAGGTAACTTTGGATGTGGTAAAACATATTTAGTAGCTGCTTGCTTTAATGAACTTGCTAAGAAAGGTAAGAATGTTGCTTGTCTATATTATCCAGAGTTTTTAAGAAATCTAAAGGAAAGATTTTCTGAAGATTATAAGGAAATATTTGATAAGGTTAAGAAATGTGATTTACTTTTGATTGATGATATTGGTGCAGAAACTGTTACTAGTTGGAATAGAGACGAGGTTCTTGGTACTATTTTACAATATCGTATGCAAGAGGGGTTACCTACATTTTTTACTTCTAATTTGTCAATAAAAGAATTGGAAGTTCATCTTGCAGGTAATGATAGTGAAGGAAAAATTAAAGCTAGAAGAATTATAGAAAGAATTAAATATTTAACAGATAATATTACAATGATTGCAGAAAATAGAAGAAAGTGAGGGTGAAAAAATGGAAGAAAATAAGAACTATGGATTTAAATTTAATCCTGATAAGCAAGAGAAGTCTTTTACCGATAAAAATGGTACTTCTAAATTAGAAATTGAAGGAAATAATGCTCCTCTTAATATGCCTGAAGGAATTACTTTAGCTAATAGACCTAAAACGAAGGTTTTGTCTAAAGAAATTAAAAGACAAAAAGGTGGAGCCAATATTGGTATTGGTAGTAATGGTTTTGCAGGTGTTATTACACTAGCAGGTATTATTGCTATTGCAGGAGTTATTATTGCTTATTTAACACTTAAATATTAATTTATAAAGGAGGAGGAGTTTATGCTTTGTGCTTTACAGGTTAAAACTTGTTATTCTATTTTGAGTAGTTTAAATAGAATTGATGATTTGACTAAAAAGGCTAAAGATATGGGCTACTCCTCTTTAGCTATTACTGATACAAATAATATGTTTGGAGTATATGAATTTTATTTAGCATGTCTTAATAGTGGTATTAAACCTATTATTGGTATGGAAGTTAAGTCTTCCTTTGATAATTATATTTTAATTGCTAAAAATAATAATGGATATAAAAATCTGATTAAGATAGCAACGATTATTTCTGATCATGATGTTTCTTATGATGAACTTAATATGTATTCTAAAGATATTATTTTAATTATGCCTATTTTTTCTTATAAAAAGAATATTATAGAATTATTTGATGAATACTTTATTGGTTATTCTAATACTAAGGATAGAGAAGCTATAGGTGAAAAAGGAGTTCTTATTACCGATATTTGCTATTTGGAAAAAGAAGATTATAAATATATTGACTATTTAACAATGATACGAGATGATAAGAAGTTAGGGGAAATAGAACTTAATACTTTTGCTGGTAAACATCTGCTAGATAGAGATGAATATACTTCTCTTATAGGTAGTAATATTTTTATTAATAAGAATATGGAATATATTGTTAATAATTGTAATGTCACATTTGATAAAAGGGAAGGACTTCTTCCAATTTATGATGAAAACATTAATTCTTTTGATTATCTTTGTAGTTTATGTAATAAAGGTTTGAAAAGAAGACTTGCTAATGTTGTTTCGGATATATATCAAAACAGACTTAATTATGAACTTGATGTTATTAATAAGATGGGCTTTTGTGACTACTTTTTAGTAGTTTGGGATTATGTTAAGTATGCAAAGTTTAATAATATTTTAGTAGGTCCTGGAAGAGGTAGTGCCGCTGGCAGTTTAGTTAGTTATTGTCTTGGTATTACTGATGTTGATCCTATTAAATATGATTTGTTATTTGAAAGATTTTTAAATCCAGAGAGAGTAACAATGCCCGATATTGATATTGATTTTGATAGTGAAAAGAGGAGCCTTGTTACTGATTATGTAATGAATAAATATGGTGAAAAAAAGGCTATTGGTATTATTACTTTTAATACTCTTGGTGCTAAACAAGTTATTAGAGATGTTGGTAGAGTTCTTGATATTTCTTTGCCTATTATTGATGAAATTGCTAAATCTATTACTGGAAAAAATCTTCAAGAAAGTTATGCTATGAATGGAAAGTTTTATAGACTTATTAATTCCAATAGTGAATATATGAAACTCTATAAAGCCAGTGTTAAATTAGAAGGACTTCCTAGACATATATCAGTTCATGCCGCTGGTATTGTTATGAGTAATATTTCTATTGATGAAGTTATTCCTTTATATAAAAGCCCACTTGGTATGTATATTTCGGCTTTTTCTAAAGATTATTTGGAACCTCTTGGTCTACTTAAAATGGACTTTTTAGGTCTTGATAATTTAACTTTAATTAGTAATGTTATTGAAGAAATTAGAGAAAAAGAGAAGATTAATATTAGTTTTGAAAAAATACCTCTAGATGATAAAAAAACTTTAAAAGTATTTAGAGATGTTGATACTGATGGTATTTTTCAGTTTGAATCCGTAGGTATGAAAAGATTTTTATCTAAGCTTAAAGTTAACTCTTTTGATGATATTGCTACAGCTTTAGCTTTATATAGACCTGGTCCAATGGATAATATTGATTTATTTATTGCAAGAAGAGAGGGAAGGGAAAAAATTGACTATATTCATCCTGACTTAGAAGATATTCTTAAACCTACTTATGGTATTATTATTTATCAAGAACAAATTATGCAAATAGTTAGAAAAATGGCTAATTATTCTTATGGTGAAGCTGATATTTTAAGAAGAGCTATGTCAAAAAAGAAGGAAAGTATTATTTTAAATGAAAAACCAAAATTTATTGAAGGTTCTTTAAAAAATGGCTATGATGAGAAGACCGCTACTGAGGTATATGATTTAATATTAAAGTTTGCTAATTATGGTTTTAATAAGTCACATTCAATTTCATATGCAATTACTGCCTACAAGATGGCTTTTATTAAGACTTATTTTCTTAAATACTTTATTGCTGGGGTACTAACTAATTCTATTGGTAATATTAATAAAATCAATACTTATATTAATAGAGCAAGAAAATCTAGTATTAAAATACTACCCCCAGATGTTAATGAAAGCAATAGAGGATTTACCGCTGCTGAAGAGGGAATTAGATGTCCTTTGTCAATTATTAGTGGTGTTGGAACTTCTATCTCTAATGATATTTTAAAAGAAAGAGAAAATGGAAGATATTTATCTCCAACTGACTTTATTACTAGAACTTATAATAAAGGTATTGGTAAGAAGACACTTTCTAGTCTTATTTATGCTGGAGCAATTTCCTTTGGCTATAATAAGAGAACTTTAATTGAAAACTTAGATACTATTCTTAACTATGCTGATATTGCTAAAGATGGTGGAATAATCGAAAATTTAGAACCAGAAATTAGCACTTATGAAGAATATAGTAAGGGACAACTTGTGTCATTAGAGCTTAAAACGATTGGTTTTTATCTTACTAATCATCCTGCTTCTAAGTATAGAGATGATAATATAGTCGTTAATACTGCTAATATTAGTGATTTCTTTAATAATAAAGTTGTTATGGTTATTATGATTAATAGAATTAAAGAAACTACTACTAAAAATAATGATGTTATGGCATTTATTGTTGGTAGTGATGAGTTTGGAGAAGCTGATTTTACTTGTTTTCCTGATGTTTATAAAAGATTTAATTTTATTAAAGTAGGTAATGTTGTAAAGATATTTGGTAGAGTAGAAAAAAGATATGATAAATATCAAGTTATTATAAATAATATTAATGTATTGGAGGCAAATGATGAATAAAGGTAAGTTTATTGTTATTTCTGGCCCTTCTGGTGTTGGTAAAGATACTATATGTGAAGAGTTAATTAAAAGGGGTAATGGTATATATTCAGTATCTATGACTACTAGAGAAAAAAGAAGTGGTGAAATAGATGGTGTTGATTATTTCTTTGTAAATAAAGAGGTGTTTGAAAAAAATATTAAGGATGATTATTTTTTAGAGTATGCTATTTATAATGGTAATTATTATGGTACTCCTACTAAATTTATTGTTGATAATATAAATAGAGGTATTAATGTATTTGCTATTCTTGAGGTTAATGGTTTTACCAATGTTAAAAAGATATTTGGTGATGCGATTACAATATTTATTATGCCACCTTCCTTTGAAGAATTAGAAAGAAGACTTAGAGGCAGAAAATCCGATGATAGTGAAATTATTAATGAACGACTTAATATTGCTAAAGAGGAAATTAAATATAAGGATAAATATGATTATATTGTCATCAACAGTACTGTTGATAAAGCTGTTTTAGAAATTGAAAATATTATTAATAATTGTTAATCTATCAACAATAGTTGTGGATGAAATAAATGATACTTTTAAAGTAGAGACAATTTTATTGGCTCTACTTTCTTTATGAAGACTTATGGCTTCATAAACGGCGAACGACTTTAGTGTGAGACGACAATAATAAATTAGATATTTTACTTGAAAAATCTATCGTTTTATTATATACTTATATTAAACAAAGGAGGAAGTTTATGAAAAGTGAAAGAATTATGAAAATCTTTGAACAGTATGTTAGAAAATATGATATGAATAATTCATATATTAAATCGAGATATTTTCATTCTCTGAAAGTTATGGAAATTGCAAGAGATCTTGCTACTGGTCTTGGTATTTTTTCGGTAGAAGAAGTAGCCGTCTGTGAACTTATTGGTTTATTTCATGAAATTGGTAACTTTTCTAAAACTCCTAACTATCAAATGGATGATGATATTAATGATGCTTATAATAGAACTATTGATGTTTTGTTTAATAAGAAATTGATTAGAGAAATTAGTAAAGATACTAAATATGATAATATTATAAAAATGGCTTTATTTGCTTACGATAAGAATGGATTTCCTGCTGATGTCGATGAAAAGGGTAAGCATATATGTGCTATTATCAAAGATGCTCATAATTTAGATTCTTTTAGATTGTTTGTTAATTATCCTTATGTGGATACGGTAATTAAAAATTATCCTAATAGTCTTGTTTATGAGGATTTTAAAAGTTTTAAAACAATTAGTTCAAAGGTCAGTGATAACTCTAGTGATGAGGTATTAGTTACTTTATCTAAAATGTATTCTTTTAATTATAAATATTCTTATTATTTACTTAAGGAAAATAATTATATTGAAAAAATATTTAATTCTTTGACTTTTGATAATGATGAATTAAAAGAGTTCTTTAAACAACTTATGGTTGTTCTTAATAATTATATTGATAAAAGGATAGGTGTTGTAAATGCTTGATAAAAAATACGACCACTTGATGGTTGAAAAAGATAAATATGATAATTGGAAGGAAAAGGGGTATTTTAAATCAGGAGACTTAAGTAAAGAGCCATATTGTATAGTTATTCCTCCTCCTAATGTAACAGGTAAATTACATTTAGGTCATGCTTGGAATACTTCAATTCAAGATATTATTATTAGATATAAGAGAATGCAGGACTTTGATGCTTTATGGCTTCCAGGAATGGATCATGCTGGTATTGCTACGCAAGCTAAGGTAGATAAAAAACTTAGAAGTGAAGGTATTAATCCTAGAAGTATGTCTCGTGAAGAGTGGCTTAAGGTTGCTTGGTCGTGGAAAGAAGAATATGCCGAAAATATTCATAGTCAGTGGGCTAAACTTGGTTTATCTCTTGATTATGATAAAGAAAGATTTACTTTAGATGATGGTTTATCTCATGCTGTTAGAAAGGTATTTGTTGATTTATATAACAAAGGTCTTATCTATAGAGGTGAGAGAATTATTAATTGGGATCCTGCGGCGATGACTGCTCTAAGTAATGAAGAGGTTATTTATAAAGATGTTGAAGGAGCCTTCTACCACATTAAATATATGATTGAAGGTACTGATGAGTATCTAGAGGTTGCTACGACTAGACCAGAGACTTTATTTGGTGATACGGCAGTTGCGGTTAATCCAGAAGATAATAGATATAAGAAATATATTGGTAAGAATGTTGTTCTTCCAATAGTTAATAAACTTATTCCTATTATTGGTGATGAACATGCTGATATGGAGTTTGGTACTGGTGTTGTTAAAATTACTCCTGCTCATGACCCTAACGACTTTGAAGTTGGTAATAGACATAATCTAGAGAGAATCGTCGTTATGAATCCTAATGGTACAATGAATGAGAATGCTGGTAAATATAATGGTATGGATAAATTTGAATGTAGAGATGCTGTTATTAAGGACTTAGATAGTGAAGGACTTCTTATTAAGATTGAACCTATTAATCATAACGTTGGTTTTTCTGAGAGAAGTGATGTTATGGTTGAGCCTTATCTTTCTAAACAATGGTTTGTTAAGATGAGACCGCTAGCGGATAGAGTTCTTGAAAACCAAAAGGATAAAGATAAGAAAGTTAACTTTGTTCCTCCTAGATATGAAAAGACTATGAATCATTGGATGGAGATCACATATGATTGGTGTATCTCTAGACAATTATGGTGGGGTCACAGAATACCTGCTTGGTATAAAGGTGATGAAGTTTATGTTGGTATGGAAGAACCTAAAGGTGATGGTTGGGTACAAGATAATGATGTACTTGATACTTGGTTTTCTTCAGCACTATGGCCTTTTAGTACTTTAGGATGGCCTGATAATACTGACTTACTTAAGAGATATTATCCTAATAATGTACTAGTTACTGGTTATGATATTATTCCTTTCTGGGTTAATAGAATGACTTTTCAAGGACTTGAGTTCTTAAATGAAAGACCTTTTAAAGATTGTTTAATTCATGGTCTTATTAGAGATAAAAAAGGTAGAAAGATGAGTAAGAGTCTAGGTAATGGTATTGATCCTATGGATGTTATTGATATGTATGGTGCTGACTCTTTAAGATTCTTCTTAACTACAAATACTGCTCCTGGTATGGATTTAAGATATGATGAAGAAAAAGTTAAATCAACTTGGAACTTTATTAATAAGATTTGGAATGCTTCAAGATTTGTTTTAATGAAACTAGAAGACTTTAAAGTGGAAGATTATACTCTTGATAATTTAAAAGAAGAAGATAAGTGGATTTTAAATAGATTAAATACTACGATTAAAGATGTTACTAAGAGTATGGATAAATATGATTTTCATATTGTAGGTAATACACTATATGATTTTGTATGGGGAGACTTCTGTGACAAGTATATTGAGTTATCTAAGTTCTATAATGATAATACTACGAAGAGTGTACTTGTTAGGGTTCTTACGGATATTCTGAAGATGCTTCATCCTTTTATGCCTTATGTTACTGAAGAAATATATGGTATGATGCCTATTAAAGAAGCAGAATCTATTATGATTAGTAAGTATCCTGTATATAATAAGAAAGAGGTATTTACCACTAATATTGATAATGTACTTGAGTTTATTACAATGTTTAGAAATAAAAAGGCTGAACTTGGTAATATTGGAGAGTATAAGGTATATATTGATATTGATGATGAGACTTCTAAAGACATTATTATTAATATGCTAAAATTAAGTGATAAGATTTCTTTAGAAGATGGTAATGGTATAAAAATAGAATATGCTGGTATGAAGGCTTCTATTATATATGATAATAGTAAGAGTTTAGAAGAAGAAAAAGAAAAACTATTTAAAGAAAAAGAAAGTCTAGAAGCTTCAATTGCAAGAAGAGAAAAACTTCTTAATAATAGTAATTATGTTGAGAAGGCTCCTAAAGCAATTGTTGATAAAGATAGAGAAGCTCTTCTTAAAGAAAAAGAAATGTTAGATATTATTTTAAATAAAATTAATGGTTAGTTTATAAAAAGGAGGTTATATTTATGGCTAAGTATTGTGCAAATTGTGGAAAGGAATTAACTGATGAACAAGATATTTGTTTAAATTGTGGTGTTAGGGTTAAAAAGGGTTCTACTTCTAGTGATCCTAATGCTAAATCTAAACTTGCTGCTGGGTTATTTGGTATTTTCTTAGGTGCCTTTGGTGTTCATAACTTTTACCTTGGTTTTACTGGTAAAGCAGTTGCTCAACTTTTAATCACTGTTTTATCTTGTGGTATCTTAAGTCCTGTGTCCGCTATATGGGGACTTATTGAAGGTATTATGATTCTTTCTAGTAATGACTATAAAGATGCTGATGGTAATACTTTAAGAGACTAATGAAAAAAAGAATTATTAATTTAATTATTTTGCTTTCTGGTACTTTATTTATTTTTAAGATAGTTACTGGAAAGTTCAATGTGGAATGTCTTTTTAAGAAGATATTCCATATTTCTTGTCCTGGATGTGGGTTAACTAGATCTTTTAGATCTATTCTTAATTTAGACTTTATTAATGCTTTTAAATACAATATTCTTGGGATACCTTTATTTATTTTATGTATTATTTATATTATTCTCTTAATTAAAGATGTTATAATAGGTAGTGATAAAGGTAATAAGTTAGTACTTTATATTTTTAGTAAATACTATATACTTATTATTTGTTTATTTATTATTTCTATGATTATTAATAATATTAATGGTATATAAATATTTTTACACTTCATACTAATTATGAGGTGTTTTATTATGAGTGATTTTCTTAATATTTGTTTTAGAACAGTACTAGTTCTTATTATTCTTTTCTTTATTACTAAGATGATGGGAAAAAAACAGATATCTGAACTTAATTTTTTTGACTATGTTGTTGGTATTACGATTGGTTCTATTGCTGCAGATATTTCTTTAGATATTGAAAAGGATATGATTGCAGGAATAGCGGCTCTATTTATATATGGATTTATATCTTATATAATTTCATTTGTATCTATAAAAAGTATTTTGGCTAGAAGATTTTTTATTGGTGTACCCACAGTTCTTGTGGAAAAAGGTAAAATTATTGAATCCGGTTTAAAAAAATCTAAAATTGATGTTAATGATTTATTAATGGAGGCAAGAGAAAATGGTTATTTTAATTTAGATGAAATTGATTATGCTCTTATGGAAGTTAATGGTAATATTAGTTTTCTTCCTAAAGAAAATGATAAGCCTGTGACTAAAAAAGATATGAAAATTAAGTGTAGTAATGAAGGACTTACTGTAAATGCCATTATTGATGGTAAGTATATGGTTAATAATATGAAGGCGATTAATAAGGATAAAGAATGGTTAGATCATGAACTAAAAGTTAAAGGTTATGATAATTATGATAGTATACTTTTAGCTACAATTGATAATAATTATAAAGTTACTATTTACGAAAAGAATGTAAAGCCGGATAAAAATACTGTTTTGGAATAGTATTTTTTTTATAGTGATGATATAATGAAATCTGATATGGAAGTAGATAATATGAAGTTTAAAAAGACAATAATTATCTCTATAGTTATTTCAGTAATTTTACTTATATGTTCTTTATTATTACCTAATATTAATATTGATAAAGATACAATTGGTTATAATAGTAATGATACATATAATATAAAAGCTTATAACACTATAGGAGACATAAATAAGTATATTAAAATTAGTGATAATATAGACAAAAAGGTACTTGGAAATTATCAAGTTACTGTTAAAGTTAGATATTTATTTTATAGATATGATAAAAAAATTAATGTTAAGGTTGTTGATAATATTAATCCGGTTCTTTCTTTAAATGGTAATAATCCTAGTTATGTTTGTCCAAATATGGAATATGAAGAAGAAGGATATACAGCGAGCGATGATTATGATGGTGATATTACTGATAAAGTAAATATCGAAAAGAATGGTAACTTTATTATTTATAGTGTTAAAGATAGTTCAGGTAATAAAAATGAAATTAGAAGAAGTATTATATTTAAAGATAAGGAAGTGCCTTCACTTACTTTAAAAGGCGATAATAATATTGTTATTTATAAAAATAGTAAGTATATTGAAGAAGGATATGTAGCAAACGATAAATGTGATGGTGATATTACTGATAAGGTTATAGTAACAGGTACTGTTGATACTAATAGGGTTGGAACTTACACTATTAATTATAAAGTAGTAGATAATAGCGGTAATGAAACTTCATTAGATAGAAAAGTTACCGTTAGAGAAAGACCTAGTTATTATGGAAATGGTAATATTTATTTAACTTTTGATGATGGACCTAGTTATTTGACAAAAGAAATTTTAGATATTTTAGATGAAGAAGATATTAAAGCTACTTTCTTTGTAACTAGTGGTGGTGAATATGTTAGGAGAGCCTACAATAGTGGACACACAATTGCTTTACATACTTCTAGTCATAAATATAGTTATGTGTACTCTAGTGAAGAAAATTACTTTAATGATTTAAATACTGTTAGTGATAGTGTTTATAATTCTATTGGTATTAGATGTAAATTTATTAGATTTCCTGGAGGTAGTTCTAATACTATAAGTAGAAATTATAATAATGGTATTATGTCTAGACTTGTTAATGCTGTTACTAATAAGGGATATGTATATTTTGATTGGAATGTCGATTCTAATGATGCAGGTGGTGATGGTAATAACAGTAATAAAATATACAATAATGTTATAAATGGTTTATCTCATAATAAAACAAACATAGTACTTATGCATGATTCTGCTAGTCATAGGGGTACTGTGAATGCTTTAAGAGACATTATTAGATATGGTAAAGATAATGGATATTCATTTAAAGCTATTACTAATGATACACCAGTAGTAAGACATGGAGTTAATAATTAAATAGTTGTAAAAAAAATTTACAACTATTTTTTTAGTTATGTTGTTGTAATTTTTGGTAATTTTGTTATAATAGTGTTAGAAAGGATGGTTAGTATGATTAAGAAAATAAATGAGTACATTAATTTATCAATTATATTGTCAGTTTTATTTATGATTGTGGGAGTATTACTTATAGTATGGCCTAAAGCATCTCTTGATACTTTTGCTTATGTTATTGGTACTATTATGATTATCTATGGTATTTATAGTTTTATAGATAGTTTTAGTATTAATCCTGCTCTTTGTTTATTCCAAATGACAAATAGTATTTTATCATTTTTACTTGGTATTTGTGTATTTTTAAATCCTAGTATTTTTGAAAGTATTTTACCAATTGTTTTAGGTATTTTCTTTATTATAAGTGGTGCATTTAGTTCTAGAATATCATTTATTATTAAAGATATTGATAATAGTTATATTCTATCTTTATTTACCTCTATCTTAATGATCATATGTGGTGTAGTATTAATTATTAATCCAGGAAATACTGCTCTTGTTATTACTACATTAATTGGTATTATTCTTATTGTATACTCTATAAGTGCCATAGTTGATATGTTTGTATTTAAATCAAGAGTAAAAGAAATAGATAAATACTTTAGTAAATTACTTAAATAATCCTATTAACTTAGGGTTATTTTTTTATGTAAAATATTATGTAAAATATTATTATTTTCTTTATTGTTATTTTTAAATGTGATATATTTATACTATAAGGAGTGATAACTATGGATGATAACATGAGAAATGCTTGGTTAGATATGATATCTAAAATTTACAGTAACTTACATAACAGTGATAGAGTTCTTAAGGCTTCAAATGTATCTGATAAGAAAAGAGAAAGATTACTAAAATATTTTGAAAGACTTGAAGAACTACATAATAAGGTGTCTAAAACTAAAAGTGTTAATGGTGAAAAATTACTTAAAAATTTTTATTATGATTTATATGTTATCAAACCAGAAAACATACCTGATACTTACTTTCAAAACCAAGTTAGACTTGCTAGAGAAAGAGGTTATGGTAACATAGAATTAACTGAAGAAGATAAGATGCGAAAGACTGAAGAAGTTATTGATGACCAGAAGAAAACTCTAGATAAGTGGATTGAATATTTTTTATACGATGAAGAAAGTAAATCTTATGAAATGTGGGAAAAGTACTGGGTATTTCAAGGATTACAAACTTTAGGCAAATATGATAAAGAAACTGGTAAATTTAGTAAAAGAGATAAAACAACAGTATATCCTTTTCCTCAAGTAGAAAGAGAATATATTTTTACCACTTTAAAATTAATGGAAGATTTTCTTAAAGATAAAAAAGGCGAAGAAGATATTAAACAAGCATTAAGTACTGGCAATTTTAAACTTTTATACGAGTATGTTATTAAGCAAAGCTTTTTAAAAGGAGAACATCAAAGTAATAGTGATGATGGTAAATGGATTAAATATGAACAAGGAAGTGATTATAATATTTTAAGAGATTCACTTCAAGGATATTATACTGGCTGGTGTACTGCGGCGGGAGAAAACTTTGCTAAGGGTCAGTTAGCAGGCGGTGACTTCTATGTCTACTATTCATTAGATAAGAATGGTGAAGCAAAAGTACCTAGAATTGCTATCAGAATGGATGGAAAAGATAAAATTGGAGAGATTAGAGGTATAGCAGATAATCAAAATATGGAACCTGAAATGATGACTATTCTTGAAGAAAAATTAAAAGAGTTTCCTGATAAAGATAAATATCTAAAAAAAGAACATGATATGAAATTACTTACTTTAATTGATAAAAAGGTAAATAATAATATTGAACTTACTCTTGATGAACTTAAATTTTTATACGAATTAGATAACAAAATTGAAGGATTTGGCTATGAAAAGGATCCTAGAATAGGAGAAATTAAAAGTAAAAGAAATAAAAGAAGAGATTATAGTCTTATATTTAATGTTAAAGAAGAAGAGGTTTCTTTATCACAGGAAGAGTATAATAATTATTCAGGGGAATTTAAAGTTTTAGTAGATGATTTTGACTTGAACAATATTATTTGGAATGATCACATTCCAACTAGTAGCGATTCCTCAATTTCTATGCTTCTTGACTTTATTCTTGACTTTAATATTTTAACTAATAATGATGGGATTATTCTTCCTCAATATATTGTTGGTAATTTATATTTAAATGAACTTGCCAATGCCAATAAACTTGTGTTTCCCAAATTTATTAGTGGCAGTTTATCTTTAAGTCACTTAACCAATGCTAAAGAAGTCGTACTTCCACAATATATTGGTGGTGATTTATATTTAAGAGGTCTTACTAATATTGAAAAACTTGAACTACCACAAAATATAGATGGTGATTTGATTTTGGATAACTTAACTAGTTCTAATAATCTTATTTTGTCACAACACATTGGAGGATATATATATTTAAATAGATTAAAAAATGTTGATAATTTAAAACTACCTTATGGTTTTGATTTGAATAGACTATATTGTCCTTATAATATTAAGGAAGAAATAATGAATAATCCTGATAAATATTATATGGCTCCTCCTACTGAAGAAGATAAAAAAGGAATAAAAAGATAAACTTAAAATTGAAGACTACAGGCTTCAATTTTTTCATTAAAGACCTTAGGCTTTAATGGTAGTAAAGAGATTACAAGCTCTTTACTAAACACTATAATATTTTATATACATTTGTTTGATATTTTTATATTTTCTATTTACTTGATATTAAATATATGATATACTTTAAATGTGAAATATGGAGGTATAAAAATGTTAGATTATATAATTATAGGACTACTTATTGTAGTAATTATCTTAGTTATTATAGCAATTAGTAAGAATGTTAACGAAGGAAAAATTACTGAAAGACTTGGTAATTTAGAAACTACTACAGTTAAAGAGTTATCTAGTTTTCAAATAGATATAATGAAAACAATGAATGATAATTTTAATGGATTAAATGAAAGAATGGAAAAGAAACTTAGTCAAATTAATGATAAAGTTAATGAAAGATTAGATGATAATTTTGCTAAGACTAATAAAACATTTACTAATATATTAGAAAGATTATCTAGAATAGATGAAGCTCAAAAGAAAATTGATACTTTATCTACTGATATTGTTTCTCTTCAAAGTATTTTAACTGATAAAAAGAGTCGTGGTATATTTGGTGAAATTAATCTTAAGCATATTCTTGTTAGTATATTTGGTGAAAGAAATGATAATGTATATAGACTTCAGTATACTTTTCCTAATACCACTATTGCGGATGCAGTAATATTTGCTCCCAAGCCATTAGGTACTGTTGCTATTGATTCAAAGTTTCCTTTAGAACACTATCAAAAAATGGTTGATAAGAATCTTTCACCACTAGAAAGAACTGCGGCGGAAAAAGAATTTAAGGCTGATGTTAAGAAACATATTGATGCTATTAGTTCTAAATATATTATTCCTGGTATTACTTCAGATCAAGCTATTATGTTCTTACCTGCTGAGGCTTTATTCGCCGAAATTAATGCTTATCATAGTGATTTAGTTGAATATGCTCATAGAAAAAGAGTATGGATATGTTCTCCTACAACATTAATTAGTACATTTACTGTTATTGAAGTTCTTCTTAAGAATATGGAAAGAGATAAATATACTAGTATTATTCATGATGAGCTTAATAAGTTGGGTGTTGAATTTAGTAGGTATAAAGATAGATGGGATAAGTTATCTAGAAGTATAGAAACTGTTAATAAAGATATTGAAAGTATTCATGTTACTACCGATAAGATTACTAAAAGATTTGATTCTATTAGTAGAGTAGAAATTAAAAATAATAACGAAATTGAGTAAGTAAAAACTCTTAATAATATCTATTTATTTGAATATGTTTAAATGAGGGATATTATGGTAAGAGTTTTTTTCTTTTTACTTGGATTTGGTTTTATGGTTATTGGATGTAGTTTTATTATTTTATATCTTAATTTAATGTCTATGGGGTATAATTTTTTGAATTATGTTAATTTTATTGTTAGAAGATTTGAATGTTATTTTAGTATTATCGGTCTTATTATGATGATTTTATCAATGACTATTAAAGGAGAAGATAAGAATGAATTATATTTATGATATTGTACTTAATTTTAATAAGGAATATTATTCTTTTTATGAATGGAATAGAAAAGATAATATTATTAATGTTAAGAAGATCCCTCTGTTTCTTGTAGATAATGAATGTTTTAATATTATTAAATATGATAATGTCTGTGTTAGTAAGGATTTTATTAATGTTATTAGAGATAAAACTTATACTTATACAAGAAGTAAACTTGGTCCTTCTCTTCTTATTTCTAATAATAAAGAAGTAATAGCTATTATGTTTAATGAAAATGGTAACTTAATTAAAAGAAGTAGTCTTACTCTTGATGAAGAAGAAGAGGTACTAGATGAAATTGTAAACAATGAAATATACAATATTCCTATTATTAAACATACTAAAGTTAAAAAAGATAATATTACTAGAATAGTTAAAGAAAAAAGAGACTTTCTCTTAAAATATATTAATAATGAGAAAAATGATATTAACTTAAAGTATTTATATTATGATTATTTTGAGTTAGATGAAGATGATATTAAATATATTAAAGATAAGTTAATTAAAGAAATTAAGAATAATTGGAATAAAAAATTTAATAATCTCTATGAAACAGTTAAGATATTTAGTAAGATTAAGAATTAAATTTTATTTATTTGTATAAAATCTTCTGCTGGTATACATAATTATAGTAGAATATTCGCAGATATTCACTTAAGAAAATATTTATTTATTTTCTTTTTTTTGATATACTTATAGTGGAGGTAACTTAATATGGATATATTTTGTAAAATTATTAATAATGAAATACCATCATATACGATATATGAAGATGATGTTGTAAAAGTATTTTTAGATGTTAATCCTCATAGTACTGGCCACTCTCTAATTGTACCTAAAGAACATTATCAAGATTTCTTTGATATTGATAAAGAGGTACTTAATCATGTTTTGGAAACTGCTAAGGTTATAGCAAATAGATTAAAAGAAAAACTAAATTGTGATGGTATTACTTTTGCTCAAAATAATGGTCTTGGTCAAGATGTTAAGCATTATCATTTGCATCTAATTCCTAAGTATCATAATGATGAGAAGCTATCTATTGAAGAAGTATATAATAAATTAAAGTAGACAAATGTCTATTTTTTTATATATGAAAAAACTATCCGAAGATAGTTTCTCTAATATAAATATTTTAATATAAGAAAGCATTTCCTAATATAATGGCAAGTAAGATGTATAATACAATGACAATTAATAGACCATTATTACTTTTATGACTGCAAGTGCTACTGCTAGAACTATTTCCAGACATTATAATGCACCTCCTTTAAATTATATCCAAGCGCCTAGTATGATTATTAATAGAATAAATAGTACTAATACAATAGCAGCACTAGAACCAGTACCGCATCCACAGTTACCCATAATACATTCCTCCTTTTTTTCTATTCACAATATTTTATGGGAAAATAAAAAAAAGGTGCTGTACTTTACTAATAATAAAAAAGAAATTAAAAAAAATATGGTAATTTACCCATATTTACAAAATAGCCTTGTATTTTTAGCCTAGATTTGATATTATATTAATGTATCTTTGAAAGGAGAATGAAAAATGGCAAAGAAAAAACAAGAAACAAAAAATAATAAAAAAGAAAAGAAAGAGGTAGTAGTAAAGGAAGAGAAAGTAGTTAAAGAAGTTCCTAAAAAAGAGTCTAAAAAAGAATCAAAGAAAGATACTAAAAAAGTAAATAAAGTTAATGATGATAAAGTATTTAAAATGTTAGAGTTTTTTGACAAATATAGACTTGCTATTTATGGGGCTGTCGGTGGTATACTTATCACTATACTAGTAGTTATTATTATTTGGCCAGATAGAATAGCAACTTTAAAAGATGGTACACAACCAGTAGCAGAAATTGATAATTATACAGTTACTGCTGATGACTTATATGAAGATATGAAAGAATTATATTCTATTAGTTCATTACTTGATAAAATAGATAATAAGATTCTTGAAGAAAAATATCCTGAAGATGATAATATGAATGATGAAATAAAAGAACAAGCAGAAAATTACTATAAGGCTTATGAACAATATTATAAAATGGATAAAGAGACCTTCTTATCTAATAATGGTTTTGGTAGTGAAAAGGCTTTCTTAGAATATTTAAAACTTCAATATAGAAGAAATACTTATGCTAAGGATTATATTAAAACTTTAATTTCTGATAAAGATGTAGAAAAATATTATAATGATAATGTCTATGGTGATATCAATACTAAACATATTTTAGTAAAAGTTGATAGTTCTGCTAGCGACGAAGATAAAAAAGCTGCTGAAGATTTAGCTAAAGAAATTATTTCTAAATTAAATGATGGTAAATCTTTTGATGAAGTTAAAGATGAATATAAAGATAAAATTACTTATGAAGAATTAGGTTATAAGTCTTATAATGCTAACCTTGAATCTGCTTACATGGATGCTATGCAAAAGTTAGATAATAATAGTTATAGTAAAGAACCTGTTAAGACTTCTTATGGTTATCATGTTATCTATAGAATAGATCAAAAAGATAAACCTACTCTTGATGATGTTAAAGATGAGATTATTGATTCTTTAGTTAGTGAAAAGAAATCAGAAGATAAAAATATTTCTTATATTGCTTTAGATAAAATGAGAGAAGAGGCTGGCCTTAAGTTTTCTGATACTGTATTAGAAAAGAAATATAATACATATATGGCTCAATATAAATAATTTAAATGGTATACATCTTGTGTACCATTTTTTATATTTTACTATTTAATGGTTCACTTTTATTATTTTATTTGATATAATTTAATTATAAAAGAATATAAGGTGAACATTTAAGAAAGTGAGGAAATTATGAAAAAAGATGTTACTTTAGTTATTTTGGCTGCCGGTATGGGTAGTAGATTTGGAGGTTTAAAACAGATAGAACCAATGGGTCCTAGTGATGAATTTATTATAGACTATTCTGTATATGATGCTATAAAAGCTGGATTTAATAAGATAGTATTTATTATCAAAAGAGAAAACTATGATTTATTTAAAGAAACTATTGGTAGGAGAGTTGAACCACATATTAAGGTGGAATATGCTTTCCAAGAATTAAATAATTTACCAGAAGGTTTTTCTATTCCTGAGGATAGAGTTAAACCTTTAGGAACTGCTCATGCTGTATTATGTGCTAAAAATTTTGTTAATGAGCCTTTTGCTATGATTAATTCTGATGATTTTTATGGTAGAGATGCATTTATAAAGGCTTATGATTTTTTAAGTACCACAGATAGTACTTCTAGTAAATATGGTATGATTGGTTATAAAGTTATTAATACTTTAACAGAAAATGGCTCTGTTAAAAGAGGTGTTTGTGATGTAGATGATGATGACTATTTGAAGTCTATTACGGAAAGTAAGGTAGAAAAAATTGATAATGAAATTATTGCTAATCCACTTGATGGTAAAGATAGTTTTGTTGTAGGTAATGATGATACTGTTAGTATGAATTTCTTATTATTTACTCCTAGTATATTTGGATATATTGAAGAAGGATTTGATGATTTCTTTATTGAAAACAAAGATAATCTACTTACTTCAGAATATTTAATTCCTGATGTTGTAAGTAATTTAATTAATAAAGGTAAAGCTTCAATGAAAGTTATTAAAACTTCTGCTAGTTGGCATGGTGTTACCTATAGGGAAGATACTCCTGATGTTAAAAATTCTATTAAGAAATTAGTAGATGAAGGAGAATATAAAGAAAATCTTTGGTCTTAATTTTACTCAAATTGTGTTTAAATTATGTTAAATTGTGTTATTTTCATTTTTCTATTTTATTTTTAAATTATTTCTGATATACTTTAATTATAGGAGGAGGATGTTGATATGAAATACAATATTCGTGGTGATAAAATGCTTATTACCGATGCAATTAAGGACTACACGGAAACTAAGTTAGGAAGACTTGAAAAATATTTTAAAGATGATGATATTACCGCTAATGTACTGGCTAAAGTAAGAGGTAATTCACAAATAGTGGAAGTTACTATTCCTACTAGTAAATTTATTCTTAGAAGTGAAGAAGAAAGTGATGATTTATATGCTGCTATTGACTTGGTAAGCGATAAATTAGAAAGACAAATTAGAAAGAATAAAACAAGATTAAATAGAAATGTTAAAGATAATATTAAAGAATTTAACTTTGATTTTGATATAAAAGAGGAGGAAGAGGCTAAAGAAAAAATTGTTAAAAGAAAAGATATTGAAATGAAACCTATGGATGAAGAAGAGGCTATTTTAGAAATGGAACTTCTTGGTCACTCATTCTTTGTATATAAAGATATGGATACTAATAAAACTTGTGTTCTTTATAAAAGAAAAGATGGAGACTATGGTTTAATTGAAACTAAGTAAAATAAAGTATCAACAGAAATTGTTGTGAAGTGATAAAATAAAAGTAGACACATAAAAAAGATTTGATCTACTTTTATTTTTGATATAATTTAATAAAGGAGATGGTGAATATGGGAAG
>OLQV01000808.1_pt1 | contig 26042 bp, 17 predicted proteins | sample 1672371 | NCBI WGS metagenome assembly OLQV01 (sample SAMEA3136676, study PRJEB25190) | human gut metagenome
ATTGCTAATATTGCTCAAGGATGCCTGGGATGAGGTTATTTCAGAGGTTGATTTGATTCAGGTGCTTTATGATGGAGTAGCAGATCCTATAGGATTAAGAGCGTCAGATGGTTCTGTAATTTGTGTTAAAAAAGGAACTGCAAGCAAAGTGTTTGCACGTCAAACGGGCGGAAATGTAAGAAAAGATATCCGAGTAAACGCAAAAGATCCCCGTGTAACAGGGAACATAGAGAAGTACTTTAAGGAAAAGGTGTTAAATCATATTCTTCCGATAAGGAAAGCAGACTTAGTCGGTTGCTTAAAGCAGATTATTGAAAAAGATGCTGTACTTAGTGATAAGGATCGATATTTGCAATATGCAGATGTAAAGCAAATTGCAAAGTTTCTGTCTGAAATTTATTTATATACTCTGACAAGAGATAATGTTAGGCACGGTGGGAAAAAGCTGTCAGGGCAGGATTTAGAAGATTATAAACATCATCCACTGCCATCAATTCATATTCCAATAAAAATTGGAACTTCTGAAAGAAAATATACAGATGCAATATTGGAGTCTTATGCACAAGCCACGGGGCAAGTTTCATTTTCTAAAAAAGATCTTGAAAAACTGGAGTATGCTGAATATGCAGAACATATGGCTGAACAGAGAAACTATTATTTTGCCGCAGAAGCTGTGCGAAGAGGAACCAGGGATATTTATAGTGAAGATGATATAGATCAGTTCACTGTTCTTGAAGGCGAAATATACGAAGGTATTATTGAGACATGGCGGGATCATTACAGAAATGGATTAGCGCGGCTAAGTGCAATTTTTCGTGAGGTTCCTAAAGTAGATATTAGTAAATGCTGGCTTAGAAGGGATACGGATTGGATAGGAAATGCGCAAAGAAAAGGCGTGTGTCATTTCTTAGTTAATGATGAGCGTTTAAAAGGATGGATGAAAGCAGATGATGATCAAAGTATTTAATAGTCGATTTGAAAATTCTTTGAGACTGATCCTGATGCTCAATTGCTATGGAGAGGCCAAAGATTTGGACAGCCTATATATAACGGATTTTATCACCGTGTATGGAAAGGATTTTGGAATATCTAAGGAAAACTTAAATGGTGATAATGATTTTAAATATAGTGAGTTTCAGTCAAGAAAAGTGGCATGCAGAAATGCGCTTAAGGAATTAGTGCTGAATGGTTTAGCACTACCACTTAAGGAAAAAGACGGAATTTTATATTGCATAACGGAAGCCGGTAGAGAGTTCGCAGAAAGTCTCGAAAGTGACTATGCGGTTGAATATAGAGAGTGCGCAGTTTCGGCGAGAACATATTTAAATGAATATACTAATCGACAAGTTGTTGCAATGATTAATAAAAGATCATCGAACCAGACAAAGGGTGGTATAAATGAGTAAAATATTTTGGATAAAGAGTGTAGGAGCGTCGGGAGCCGGAAAACGGTATTCATTTGTCTCATTTGATCCGAGAAAGGTGAACATAATCTATGGCCCTTCAAATTCTGGAAAATCATATATCATAAATTGTATCGATTTTATGTTTTTCGGAGATAGCACACCTTTTACAAAGAATAGTACTGGATACGATACAATTCATATGACCGTTGAAACCAGTACAGGGATCGGGCTGGAGTTTAAGAGAAAAATTATAGACGGGAAAAAGGGTGAAAAGGGAGATACAAAAATTGAAGTAATATCTTCTTCCCAGGATATTAGGTCTGGTGATTATACAAAGGGTGACTTTAATGCGATGATGCTTCGAGTGATGGGTATTGAAGAGGCACATAAAATTATTGCATTTCATGATTTTCGATCGGAGAGACTGTCATTAAGATACTTGAGTCATATTTTCTTTTTGGATGAAAATGTAATTTTTACAGGTAAGCCTGTGATTGATAATCCGAAGTACGCTAAGCCATATGCAGCAATGTCTATCGTTAACTTCTTACTTACAGGTGATGATTTGAAATCTATCATACCAGAAATATCGGCAAAGGATAGAGAAATTCAGAGAATCAAGAAGGATGCAATTGTTGCTTATATTTATGATAAAAAAGAAAATTTACGACAGCAGAAAGAAGACTTGGAGTCAACGCTGAATCGTGAATCTGAAAAAGGACTGGATGATAAAATTGATGCTACAGTTTTGCAAATAGCATCGATCGAAAAGCAAATAAAGGACCAAACAGCGCGAAGCTCAGAACTATTATCCGAGATATATGAAATTAGTGCGAAGTTGGAGGAGGCAACCTTTTTAAGAAACAGATATAAAGTATTACGTAGCCAATATAATTCAGATCTGAAAAGATTGCACTTTATCATTGAGGGTGATAACTCGCAAAAGAAAAAAGTGAAAATGGTAGAATGTCCATTTTGTGGTAGCAAAATGGATCGCAACGCTGAAGAAACTAAAGCATATGCAGCGGCGTCAGAAAAAGAAATAGAAACTGTAACAGAGCATATTGAAGATTTAAAATTGGCTGAAAAGGATATTCAGGATCAGATCGATGTGCTAGAAGAAAAAATAAAGCAACTCAATGAGGAGAATGATACATTCATCCATCAGATTAATCAACAGCTACAGCCAAGAGCGCAGGAACTGCTTAGGGCATTGAATTCTTATAAGCGAATTGTTGAGATTAAGAAAGAATTGAGTGCTATAGAGGTGTTGTCTTTCGGTTTGGGTGCAGATGCACTTGAAAAAGAAGCGCAAGATGATGGCGAATCACCTATGTATGATCCTAATCCATATCTAATAAATGCTGGATGGCAGAAATGGAGCGATTTGTTTGAAACAATGGTTCAGGCCTGTGCGTATCCTGGAAAACCGAGTGCGAGATTATCCATAGAGACTCATGACGCGGTGGTTGGCGCAAAATTCAAAAAGGATGAAGGCAAGGGATATCGAGCATTTCTAAATGTATTGGTGCTGTTTTCGTTGATGAAGACGTTAGAAACCCAAGGAGTTTATAGGCCGGGATTAATGGTTTTAGATTCGCCGATTCTTTCTTTAAAAGAGAAAAAAGCAAAGTTCAAAATCACAGCTGCAGATAAGGCAGATCCGGGAATGAGAGAATCGCTGTTCCAATATCTTGTTGATAACTGTGGAGACAACCAGATTATCATTGCAGAAAATGAAATTCCAGAAACGGATAATATGGATTACAGCAAGGCAAAACTAATTGGTTTTGGTCAGGAAGAAGGAGACCGAGAGGGATTCCTTCTGGATTCAAATAAACCGAGTGAAGAATAGTTGTTTGAATAGTAGGAGAATTGAAGGATGGCTAAAAACATCAGTTATAACAAACTTTGGAAACTGTTGATTGATAAGAATATGAATAAAACTGATTTGCGAGATAAAAGTCAAATCAGTACAGCATCCCTAGCCAAATTAGGAAGGAATGAAAACTTAACAACAGCAGTATTGCTTAAAATATGTAATGCGCTTGATTGCGACATATCAGACATTATGGAAGTGATAGAATCTGAAGAACAGTCACATGATAATGAAATAGATAAGAAAAGATAATATTTGGTCCTATGTCAAGATTTAGTACAAGTTAGAATGAGAAGCAAGATATCCTGAGCGGGAGACACCTAGAAATTTCAACATTCCGGAGACGGAAACTCGGCATCCAGCCTTTTTAGCAGCTTCCGTCTTCTCAGACACTTCGAGATATCAGAATTATCTGGTGTGAGCATGAATAAGCTGTCTTGCTCCAAGCTTTGATAGACGTGTTTAATCATAAAATCAAAAGGAAACAAGCAATATCAGAAGTATCGAAAAGACTTAGGAAAGAAGCTGAATTATGTGGACTTGAAATCAATGTAAAAGTTCGTAATGATAATGGTATTTCTCTTCAGATGAACTGCCTCGAATATGCGTATATTGATGGAAAGTTTGGGTTACATGTTACGCGTGGATGGTACTTTGATATAGTCAATACATATCGAAATGATCAAGATGAATTCTATAAATTATTAAAGGAGGTGAGGATTGTGTCAGAAGCTTCCGTAAAAAATAAATCCGCATTTAAAGAATGGCTTGAGCGTACTATGTCGAATAAAGGCGCTTTAGACATTATCGCAGAATTAGGTGCTTTGGAGATATTATTGAAGAAAAAAGGTGTCATTGGTAAACGTATTCTTGAAATTGATGATTCTAATGAAATATCTCTCCTGATAGATAATATCAAGAGTAATAAAGGAATAAGAATTCATTCGAGGAGCCGGAGACATTTTATTATTAGTGATTTATCCAAGTACAAGGAATTCCTTGAGTGTAAGAATCTTAATAGGAAGACGGAAGAAAGGAATACGCACATAAATAAGTCGGATTTTTATCTATGGTTGACAGAGGAAAAAGGTCTCGCTGCACCTTCAGGAAGAAGTTATGATTCAGCAATTAATAGGTGTGATTCTTTCTGTTCTGAACATAATATTGGTACAGGTAGAATTTATGGTGAGGAATCGTTAGATAAATTAAAAAGAAATATAGAACTCTTGACTTTAAATGTTGAGTTTAAAATGAATAACGAAACGCAGCATAATAGGTTAACTGCTGCATTATCGAAATATTTGGAGTTCTTAGGTGTAAAAGAAAGTGGAAAGACTCAAAACTTAAAAGGTGAAAAGGATTATTTAAAAGAAAAAATAAGCCAGAATGAGATGAATCGAATAAGAGAGACGCTGAAACTCTCACGTTTGTGTTGAAATTTATCGATTTCGAGCGTCATATGAGGAAGTTAACGGTATGGATTGTCCATTAGATGATGATATATTGATTGATTCTATTAGAAAGATGGGTTTTGAGTTTGATGGAAAAATCTATCTCATCGCAGATGATAGTATGAAGATTATTGTTGATCAGATTAATGATTATAAGAATCAAGGAATTAATATTGTTTATTATGAATCGCTTTATGATCTTAAGTCATATGAATATTTTGATGCAAAGATTGTATCGGCGGATATGTTGAAGTCAGTAGTAAAGTATCTTATGCCGCAATTTCGCTATAAAAGCAATTATTTTGCTTTATCTTCAGAGCACCAAACGGAGTTAGAACTGGTAAGAAATGATATTATCAGAGTTTGGGGTGGAAATATTTTGCAGACTTTCGATGAACTCTCGTTGAAATTACCGCTGATTCCAATGGATAAGATAAAATTTACACTGGCTCAACAGACAGCATTTGTATGGAATTCTACAGAAACATATATGCAGGCAAAATGGTTTGAAGCAGATGAAGAGGAGATAGTGCGTCTTGTAGACTACATAGATAAACAGTGTGAAGAAAACGGAGGCGTTTCATTAGATGAGATTCCATTTGATCGTTTAATTGAGACAAATCCGGAAATCTCTGAGACAGCACTTTATACCTGTTTCTGCAAACTGGTTGAGAATCATTTTGAAAGAAATGCCAGAATGTTGACGCGTAAAGGAGCGAGCAAAGATACATATACTGCTGTAATTGAATTTTGTCGAAAACAGGATAAATGCACTTATGATCGACTTGAATATATAGCTAAACAGGTCGCTGGTACTATCAAACGACCAGACATTATTGAGGCAGCGAATGCTGTTATGGTTCGTGTTGATAAGAATGATTTTATTGCGGACAGATTTATCCGATTTGATACGGATCGTATAGATACAGCACTTGATTATATAGTTACTAATGATTTTATCGGAATGCGCGAAATAACTACATTCAGTATGTTTCCTTTCTGTGGATATGGATGGAACCTTTATTTGCTTGAAAGCTATTGCCGTCGGTTTAGTAAAAAATATAAGTATGAGACGCGTCGTGCAAATTCATCTAATTCTGGGGCAATAGTGATTAAGTCATGTTTACTTAATTACCATGACATTATGACGCAAGCTGTTGCACGCTCTGGTAGAGAATTGCAGCAGAACGAAGTCTTTGATTTTCTGACAGAGGCTGGATATATGGAAAGAAAGAAATACAGTGATATTGATTCGCTGATAAGCGAAGCCGCTCAGTTGCGGGAAAGGAGAAAGTAAGCTTGTATTCATATACTTACGATGAAGAAACAGGTGGAATCCTTCTGAATTCCACACCTACGATATTTTCCAAGGAACCAAGACCGGTATATGCACCGGAACTTGATTTGCTTGGATTTGATAAATACTGGAAATATGACAACCAATCGGATATCCCATATATGTGGGCAGAGTCTGTTCAATATTGGTATAGGGGAAAGCAGGTGGCAAAACTCAAAGGTGGTAATTTGTATGAGGCACCAGAAATAATCATTTCAAAGGATATGGAAGGTAACTTAGTTCAGCCGGAGCCAGATGGAGGCGCGTTGCGTCCTGTCGATATAGATAGAATGGTAAAAAAAAATCTAGATATGATTGACATCATAGAGAATACTACAATTAAAAAGATTGTAAACGTATATGAGAAGTATAAAAATAAGCTTGATATATTTCACGTAGCATTCTCAGGAGGAAAGGACAGCGCGGTACTCTTAGATTTAGTAAAACGTGCGCTGCCTAAGGGAAGCTTTGTTGTTGTCTTTGGTGACACGGGAATGGAATTCCCAGACACATACGCTGCAGTTGAAAAAGAAATGCAGGCTTGTGAAAAGAATGAAACGCCTTTTTTTGTGGCCAGTTCACACTTTGATCCGCATGAGTCTTGGAAAATCTTCGGTCCGCCAGCTAGGGTGTTGCGTTGGTGTTGTAGCGTTCATAAGAGTACACCACAGACATTGAAGCTTAGGGAAATCACCGGTAAAAATGACTATGTGGGAATGGACTTTGTCGGTGTCCGCAAGCATGAAAGTGTGGCTAGAAGCGAATACCAGTATGAAAATTATGGGAAGAAACAAAAGGGACAATATAGTTTTAATGCGATTTTGGAATGGACATCAGCGGAGGTATGGCTTTATATCTTTGCAAAGGGCATCTATGTTAATGAAGCTTATAAAAAGGGAAACTCCAGAGCCGGATGCCTTTTTTGTCCAATGGGTGGCAATAAAGGTGATTATATCCAATATTGTTCATATCCAACGGAAGTGTCAAAGTATGTAGATTTGATAAAATCTATGGATGCAAGGGACAAGGATAATGAAAATGCCCTCAGCACATATGTATCTAAGGGAGGATGGAATGCTCGAAAAAATGGAAGAGATTTGACGATTAATAAGCAAAAGTATAAAGACGAAGTACGGGATCGAAAGCTTATTATTACGGTAGAGAGTCCATCAACAGATTGGCGAGAATGGATTAAAACACTTGGACAGATTCCGTTTGACTTTTCATTTGAGCAAACTTCAGAAGGATATGTTGTCTCATGTGATGCATCGTTATCAAAGAAATATCCAAAAGAAATTAAGAAGTTTAAGCAGGTATTTCATAAGGCTGCATATTGTACAGGATGCCGTGTTTGTGAGACAAATTGCAGGAATGGCTGTATTACATTTGAACATGGTCTTAAAATTGATGGGTGTGTCCATTGTGGACAATGTCATGAAATAGATGATGGATGCTTGTTATTTCATTCATTAAGAACAACAACAGGAGGAAGCATGAAAGATAAAAGTTTAAATTCATTTGCGAATCATGCGCCAAAAGTGGAGTGGATCAGAGAGTTCTTTGAGCTTGGAAATGAGTATTGGGATAACAATACTCTGAACAAGAAAAATCAGGAGCCAAAAGTAAAAAGATTCTTTAGGGAATCAGGAATTACAGATAAAAATAATAAAACAACAGAACTTTATGATATAGTTTTAAAACTTGGTTGGGAAAGCGAAACATCTTGGGGTGTTATGATAGCAAATTTTGTTGAGAATCCGCAGTTTGCGTGGTACATAAATAACTTAGATATCGGCATCTTTTATCCGCGAAATAAAGTAAGTGATCTTTTAGTGGCGGAGGGAGTTAGTAAGGCAGATGCGACCTCAATCATAAATGCCTTTAAGAGATTTTGTGAATTGCCAATGGGAACTTCACTAAATTGGGGATGTGTAGAAGAGAAAGGTAGGCAGATTGATGCTATCTGTAGAACTAAATGTCTTATTTCTGACAACCGTGTTGTTCTCTATGCTCTCTATAAATTTGCTGAGGCGTGCAATGACTACAAGGAGTTTACACTTGCGTGGATGATGAATGATGATATAGATCGTGATGGCATTAGCCCGACACGACTTTTGGGGCTCGAATACGAAGAGACTAAGTCGATCTTGATGGGGTTGACAACGAAGTACCCCGATTTCATAAATGCTACGTTTACGAACGACCTGGATAAAATATCATTGACGGATAAGACATCGAAGGATGTACTACGCCTTTTTGAGGAGGATTAATCATGACTGGATTCGGAAGAGGAAAATATGATCAGTTTTTCGATGTCGATGAGAAATACTTTCCGTGTATCGATGATTCTGCAATTGCTGGAGGTGCACGATGGGAAACTACTTATCCTCATGCGACATTCATTAAGCTTCTACGATCAACGGAAAATATGCTGGGAGGAAGCACAAATCGTTCCATTTGGATTCATGGTGCATACGGAACCGGAAAATCACAGTGCGCCTTTGCACTGAAGCGTATTCTGGAAGTTCCTGAGGACGAGCTGAAAACTTACTGGAATAGTTATGATGTGCTTAAAAAGGAAAGAGACCTTCTGACAAAGCTTCTTGGCCACAGGGACAGAGGAATTGTGACAGTTTACAGATATGCGACAGGTGGAATCAACACTCCTCAGAAATTCTTTGCTGACATTCAGGAGAGTGTGCGTAAAGCTTTAGAAAATAACAAGCGCGTTACGTATATGGGTGAAAATACCCTCAAAGAGAATGTCATCTCGTGGATAGAAGATCCGGCGCATAAAAGATTCTTTAATGATCTTCTTCAGAAGCCGGAATGGACTGCGAAATTCTCTCAATCCGATGCGGATGAAGTCCTCAATATGTTGAAGAAATCCGGCGATATAAAGGATTTACTGTCAAATATTTTTGAGCTTGCGGACAAAGAAGGAATCACAGCAATGAATCTTGATGCCGACAGACTGAAAGCATGGCTCAAGGATGTTATTGACCAGAATCACATAAAGATCGTATTTTTCTGGGATGAGTTCAGCAAATTCTTTGAAAACAACAAATACTCTCTTGATGAGTTTCAGAAAGTTGTTGCCCTTTGCCAAGAGAGTCCGTTCTATTTCGTTATCGTTACTCATCAGGCGGGGAGCATTATTGACGATCAGGATGAATCATGGAAGGTTGTTCAGCAACGCTTTGATAAGGTTGAGATTACGCTTCCAAACAATATTGCTTTTGATCTCATCGGTCATGCTTTCAAGGTTAAATCAGCAGCTGCAGATACATGGAATAACTGTGCCGATGCACTAAACAGTCGCCTCAGTGATTCAAGAAATGCTGTAATGAAAGCAGCAAATATCACGGATCAGAAAGTTATTAAGGACATTATGCCACTTCATCCTATGGCAGCACTTGTTCTTAAAAATATCGCGGAAGCGTTCGCTTCCAATCAGCGAAGCATGTTTGATTTCATCAAGGTAAGGGACGACTCTCAGGCGTTCCAGTGGTTTATTTCTAACTTCGGTCCAGATGACGATTATCCACTTTTGACCATCGATATGCTTTGGGACTTCTTCTATGAAAAGGGTAAGGATAATCTATCTCCTGATATTAGAATGATCCTTGATGCTTATCCACTGCAGAAAAATCTCAGGGACGATGAAAAGCGTGTCCTGAAGGCCATCCTTATCATGCAGGCGATTGATAAGCGCTTGGGCGGCGAACTAGATGTTCTGAAGCCTACGGAACAGAATATTAGTTATGCTTTTGAAGGTATAACTTCCGGAATGGATACGAAATGTAAGAATCTTGCGAAAATGCTCTGTAAGAGCGGAGTGCTTGTACATACACCTATCGGTAATAACAAGTTTGCCTATGGTGTGGCGGTACTTGCCGGGGATCAGGTAAAAATAAACGAGTATAAGAAATCAATCAGAAGTAGCAGCTCAACTGCAAGTCTTGTCGTTGATGGAAAGCTTGGAACCTGTCTTTCTTTGAATCCGCCACTCAGACTTCGTTTTGCCGAAGATTATACGACAGGTCAGATAACCACAGTGACGATAAATGACATTACGAAAACAATTAATACATTAAAAAATCGTCAGGAAAACTGGCATTTTAATGCGGTTATTGCTTTTGCAAAAGACACGACAGAAGGTGTCGCTTTACGTGATAAGATTAAGGCAGCGGTGAAAAGTGGAGATTATGACAACATTCTGTTTATTGATGCTACGTCAAGTCCATTGGGGGATGATGATTTTGATACTTACGTCGAGTACTCGGCAATGGCAAATTACTATCAGGGTAATAACAACCTTTCTGCAAGGGAAAATGCTAACAAAGCGAAACAGATTCTTTCTATTATATGGAAGAATCGTATCTATAACGGATTATTCACGATTTGGAGTAAGGATTATCCTGATGGGGAGAAAGTATCTGGTGGCTCAGCTGTGTCGGATATCCTCCAGACTGTCGTGCTCAAAAAATTCAGATATGTGCCTGATTTTGGCAAAGGACTTACGGAATCTCAGTTTAAGTTATCAAATGTAAAAGCGGCTGCTTTGTGTGGCATTAACAAAAAAACAAGTGGCGTAGTGGCTGGTGCAGAAAAGAGCACTTTAGCCGGCGTATGGAATATTGATGATTATTGGACGAAGCCAGAGACATCAGGCATGGGTATTTCTATTATAAAATCCGCTGTTGAAGATAAAATCAAAGATCTTTTTGATAATGATAAATCAGTTTCAGTTCTTGATGTGTATGGTCTTCTTGCATCTAAATTTGGCTATGCACAGTGCAATCTGACGGCATTTATCATGGGATTCCTTCTTAAGGAATACAGTCATACGAAATACCGCTACATTGACCAAAATGGTGCTAATGGAGAGATGAATCCGGACAAACTTGCAGAGCTTATCGGAAACTGCATAAGTAAGGAAATGTCTACTTACATCGTGAAAATGACGCGGGAAGAACGTGCTTTCTATGAAATCACAGAAAAAGCATGGGGAATTCTAGAGAATACACTCTCATCTCCAGCTAAGGCATCAACTGCAGTGAAGTCAAAAATGCAGAATCTGGGATTACCGGTATGGTGCTTAAAGGATGTAGATGCTGACGGTGTTTACGACATCGTATCCAAGTATATACTTCTTGTGCAAAAAGAAGGTGAAGATGCGCATCAGATTGCGAAAGAGATAGGTGCAGATGCACTTAAAAACGAGAAATTAGTAGATTATCTTCATAACTTGCTGACTCCGGAAAACTGCCGAAAAGGCATGCTGAAATTCGTTGAACACTATGATGGCGGTAATCTGAGAAACTTAGCAGATAAGATTGGAGCAAGTGACGACAATATTATAAAAGATATTGGAAGGTTGTTTTCTGTGGAATATTCCAGCCTTTGGAATCTTGATACAGGTGAAGACAGGATCAAAGAACTTATAACTGATTATACATATGTAAATGCCACTAATGAAATTCTGCATGTTACAGCTCACTCCAAGAATGATGCAGATACGGAATGGCAGGAAAAACTGAAATTCACAATGTGCTCGTGTGAAACTCTTCAGGAAGAATATCCAAATCTGAAAGATGTGTTTGAATTTCTAAAGAAAATATATCTTGACTCAGATATTCTTCCGGAACAGATGAGAATCTATACAGATGGTCTGGTAAGCAATTCGGTTGCACTTGCTAGTTATCTTTCAAATGAGATTCCTGCATTCATGAGGATCTATACTCCTTATCTGGATGGTTTGAATGAAGATGATGTGATTCAGCTAAGGACGGCAGAGCTTGCCGATATTTTCAAAAAGTCAAGAACAGAGAGTAATGCAATCGTAAAGAAAGTTGCTGATGGATTCCGCAAGAATCAGATAAAGACACAGCTCTTTAAGTTATGGAAAGATAAGACGAATACTAAAACTCCTGCTACTTGGTCTACAGTAAATCGTACTCCGATTTTAGCAGTAGTTTCGAAAAAGGAATATGATCAGGCTAGAAAGGCTTTTGAAATTCTAAATAGAGGTACTGCTAGTGAAAAGGAATTCAATGAAGCGTTGGAGTTTCTGAATGGCGCACAGCTTTTTGAAAACTTAAATGACAAACAAAAGGTCGATGAAGCATTTTGTAGTATATTGGGAAGTTATAGAAAAATCCTTACTGACATTGAAAAAGTCAGAGATTCTTTGGAGTCTATGCCTATAGATGCTTACGAGTGGAATTCACATCCTCGAATTCGCGAAAAAATAGGTGAACTTGCCAAGGCTGAATATGATGCAGGAGGAAGTGACAAAGCTATTGCTAAGATTAATTCCATGAACAGTGATGAACTGAAGGAACATCTAATTTCCCTGGTAAAAGAGAGTATGACATTCGGTATAGAGATTATTAACGGAGGTGAATAATCCTTATGAATATGAAACCAATGGATGACTATTTTGCTTCAAAAATTCACAAGCCTTTCTACATGGTGGTTGGCGATAAGGAGTACAGAGAAGCAATAGATAGCTTTAAAAGCAGGGCAATCAGTATATTGCATATCAATGAGTGCTGTAAAAATTTTGACAAACTCCCTGACTTAGATGTAATGAGAGAAAAACTTGAAACAGCTGATGTTTCATTTTCCTACAATAATATTGTTATGATCGGATTGGGCGAGTATCTTGCTTTATGCGGTGACAAAAGAGCTAATGACATTTTAGGGGAACTGAAAGATTACAATTTGGGGAATGCTCAGGTCGTTTTGCTACTTAGATGTGTAGAACCACAGGTAAGAGCGCTTGTAAAGAATGATAAAAGGTTGATTGAAAGTGGTAGGGTTGCCTTCGGTGATGATCTTACTACATCGTTGCACTTTAGATTTTCTGATCCCGGGCTTGGAATATATAAAATTAATGGTGTAAAAAACCTCCTGAAGGTTCTTGAGAGCGGTGCAGATAATGAAATTTCTGTGAATACTGTAATGAAATTCAAGGATTCCTTGCTTCCAATACAACTTGTAAGAAATTCTTATGAAGCAATTTCCAAAAACTTAAACATGGATGAAGTTCCTAAGGAATATGGGACGGAAAGCATGTGGGAAAAGATGCTTACAGATCTTCGGAATAAGAATTTTAAGACGGACATGTTGTTTAAGGAGTATGGATTTACAGATTTTCAGGATGCAGATTTTTATGACTTGCTATATGGAGAAGAGTACAATAGTTGGTTGTTTCACATCTATTTGGTGATGAATGTCAAAGCATATGAAGGTAAATATTTGGGCTATGTCCTAAAAAAAAGCAAAGACCTTGACAGCTTTAAGAAGGGAATACTATGTGACATTATCGGTGTTTCCCATACAAGCGCAGAATATCAGGAATTTTATAAGGAAAGAAAAAGATTACTGTCACACTACCCGGAAGCAGAAATTGCTCCTTTTGTAAATGAAAATCGTGTAAATGTCAGCGAAAGTGTCTATAAATTAACTGATAATACGATGGTTGAGAAGCAGGAAATAATCATTTGGGTTGCCAACAATGGGATACCTGAAAATCTTGGGAATCTATATCCCGACCTTGCTGCATATATCAACAGATATCCGTTTAATGGGAATGGGCTTAATGATGCGTTTGCTGCCAGAATTACGACATATTTTGAGAAATATAAGGAACTTAAACTCCGGAATAGACTTAACGATGATTTCTCGAAAGAAGTAGATAAACTTGCGCTTGAGAGAATATATAATCGCCTTCCAAAGAGAGACGAGCTTGTTAAAGAAAAGAATGACGGATTCACACAACTCTTTTGGATTGACGCGCTTGGAGTGGAATATCTAGGATACATTGTAGAGCTTGCAAGAAGACGAGGACTGAAGGTTTCCATAGAAATCGGAAGGGCTGAGTTGCCCACTATTACTTGTGAGAACAATGCATTTTTTTATAACTGGCCTGAAGATTTGAGACATCCGAAAGAAGAGGAACTTGACGAGATAAAGCATAAGGAAAAAGGCGGATACTATTATAGCACCCAAAATCCATACCCTATTCACTTGGCAAAAGAGTTGGAAATTATAGAAAAAGCTGTCAACGACATTGCTACAACTTTGGGACTTAGAAAATATGACCGCGTTGTGATTGCGAGTGATCACGGAGCATCACGTCTTGCTGTGTTGCGCCACAAGGAAGAAAAATATGAAACTGATACGCAGGGCAAGCATTCAGGAAGATGTTGTAAGTTCTTTCCAGGATGTAATCTTCCTTTCGCAATAGATGAAGAAGATCGTGGATATATAGTTCTTGCTGATTATGGAAGATTCAAGGGCAGCAGAGCGTCCAATGTTGAAGTTCACGGAGGAGCTTCTCTTGAAGAGGTAATTGTACCTATTATAACCTTTTCTCTTAATGATAGCAGCTTTGTTGTTACAGTTGTTGATGGAGAAAAAATAAAGGCTGATTATAAAAAGGGAATCACTGTAAACCTGTATGTTAATAAAACTATAAGGGATAATTTGACCATAGGATATGAGAATAAGAGATATCAGTCAGAACGCATTGATGATAATCATTTCAAGGTTGATATTTCGGATATTAAAAAGGCAGGAACGTATCCTGTAGATGTTTATCTGGGTAACGATCTCGCAAGTCATATTCAAATTGATGCGGCGGGCAAGAGTGCAGCCATGAATGATGACTTTGATGATCTGTTTTGATAAGGAGGAATCCTAGTGACTATTACTGAGGAAAAATTAAAGAATTGTTTTGATGAGATGGTTGTGTACAAAGATCTCAAAAAGCAGAGCAATGTCTTTTCTGCACTTAGCCTTCCGTCTTTTATGAGGGATTGGATACTTAGAAAATTTGAAGATGAGAATGGCGTTTTCGATGCGGATAAGGTTTCAAAATTTGTACATACTTATCTTCCTAAAAAAGAAGATTGGAATTCTATAAAGAATCGTGTAGTTATAGAACAGGAGACAGTAAGATTTTTAGCCAAGGTGTCTATTGACATAGACATAAAGACAGGACAGGTCTCCTTCTCTCTGCCTGATTTTGGTCTGTCATATAAAGATACAATGATTGATGAAGAGGTTTGGAACGAATGTAAGGAAGACCTTGTTAATGGACATGAAACGTGGGGAATGGTCGAATTAGGGTATCAGTCTCCTGACGAATATGATCATGAGTGGTCATTCAATGTAAATAAAAATAAGGACAGATCCAAAGCCGGCAAAAAGGGAAAAATTAAGTTGCTTTCTTTTAAACCATTTTGCCCGTACAGAATAGATATTGATTATTTTAAGGCTGCAAGAAAAGAATTCTCCACTAAGGAATGGATTGATATTATTCTTGGAGCAGTGGACTATAACGCTGATGGGTATAACGATGATGAAGAAAAGAAACTCACCATGCTTACACGGTTGCTTCCTTTTATAGAGAAAAGATTAAATTTAATAGAATTAGCGCCTAAGGGAACTGGAAAATCCTATTTATTTGGACGCGTAAGCCGCTTTGGTTGGCTGTCGAGCGGTGGAACAATGAGCCGTGCGAAAATGTTTTATGATCAAAACCGTCATACAGAAGGGTTGGTGGCAGGAAACGATTTCATCACGCTCGATGAAGTACAGACGATATCTTTCACAGATACTGATGAAATGAGAGCGGCCCTTAAGGGATATCTTGAATCGGGTGTCTATACCGTCGGAAATCATGAAGGCACTGCTTATGCAGGAATGATTTTATGCGGAAATATCAGTAAAGCGTCTATGGAAGAAGATGGCTATGGAAACATGTTTGTGGAGTTACCGAAAGTTTTTCATGAATCTGCGCTGATTGATAGGTTCCACGGTTTTATAAAAGGGTGGAATATTCCAAGAATGAATGATGACTTAAAAGCGTCTGGCTGGGCTTTAAATTCAGAATACTTTTGCTCAATTATGCATGAATTAAGAGATGATATGAGTTATAGGGCAATAGTTGATGAACTTGTTGTTGTCCCGGATGGTGCAGATACAAGAGATACGGAAGCAGTAAAGAGAATTTCTACGGCATATTTAAAGCTTCTCTTCCCGAATGTAAGACAGCCCGGAGATATTTCATCTGATGATTTTAAGCGATACTGTTTGGACAGGGCAAGAAAAATGAGAGATATCATTAAATATCAGCTAGGTTTACTTGATGATGAGTACAAAGGAAAGGATATACCTGCATTTACTGTATGCAGAGATTATGACAAAGATTAAGATGGCAGACTGTTATATTTGCGGAAAAAAAGATATCAGTAAAAATGAAATAGGGCTTACCAAAAAACTGATGGGGAAAAGCTCTAAGAATTTTTATTGCATATCTTGTTTGGCTGAACAATTGGAAGTGACTACGGAGGAACTTCAGGACAAAATCGAAGAGTTTAAGAATGAAGGATGTAAACTCTTTCAGTAAGGCAGGGGGAATTGAATGATATATGCGGATAATGCAGCGACAACAAAATTAGATCCGGATGCGTTAGAAGCTGCAATACCATTTTTGACTGAGGAATATGGAAATGCTTCACAATCATATTTCTTTGCTAAGCCGGCGAAGAAGGCAATTAACGATGCCCGTGAGATTATTGCCGATTGCATCGGAGCTGAACCAGAGGAAATCTATTTTACCTCCGGCGGCACAGAAAGTGATAACTGGGCAATCAAAAGCTCAATATTTTCAGGTGAGGAAAAATGGACGACCATCACTTCCGAAATCGAACACCATGCAATTTTGAATACCTGTGCTACCATAGAACGACTTGGATTTCCGGTAGTTTACCTGCCTGTGACGGATGAAGGCATCGTGCAACCGGAAGAGTTGGAGACTTACATCACGGACAGAACTAGGCTTATTTCCATTATGATGGCAAACAATGAAATCGGTACGATTGAGCCTGTCGCAGAGCTTGCCAAGATTGCACATGAACACGGAGCTTTGTTTCACACCGATGCAGTACAGGCAGTAGGGCACATTCTAATTGATGTGAAGAAGCTTGGCATTGACATGCTCTCTGCGTCAGCTCATAAGTTTGGTGGAATGAAGGGTAGTGGATTTCTTTATATCCGTAAAGGTGTACCACTCTCCTCATTTGCCGATGGCGGTTCTCAAGAGCATGGTAGACGTGCTGGTACGGAGAATGTCGCTGCTATCGTGGCTATGGCAGTAGCACTTAAAAAGAGTTGTAGCCATATGGAAGAAACTACGCAGAAACTTTGTAAGTTAAATCAGATTTTTCAAGATACATTGAAAGCTTCTGGTATTGATTACAGGATAAATGGTGGTTGTAATCGTCTGCCCGGAAACACGAACATTTCTATTAAGGGAGCGGAGGGCGAGATGCTACTTCATCGAATGGATTTGAAGGGAATTTGTATTTCTACTGGCTCTGCTTGTGATTCAGTAAATACTCGCGTCTCTCATGTGATAAAAGCGATTCATGTGCCAGAAGAATATGCAGAAGGTACTATTCGTGTCACTTTCGGTGCGGAGAATACAGAGGAGGAAGCAGTTACAATTGCGGAGTCGTTGGTAGGAATATTGAAGACGATGTAGTTATAATCAAATCGGTGGTCGGAGTATCATAATGCAGATAGGCTTTTCCAGAAGTTTCTATTTAGATTATAAGTCATAGATGGAAATCTGCTGACGATAGAAGAGAACTAAACAGAAGCTATAAACTAAATGGTTGATAATAACGGAAACCCGCATCACGCGAAAAACTTTCTGATTTATGTTTTTGAGAATAAGAGATTTCGTTTCAGCTTCATTCGCTTTTAGTTAGCGATCTAGCAATCACGGGGAATTTTTTACCATCTACTCGCAGATAATCTTGTGATCAACGTTATTGCTACATTCGATGATGAGCTCACAGATTTGTTAATAGGAGTGGTTTCGCATGGCGTAATAGAGAAGATTCTGTGAGACAGCCGATACGATGTTCTCTATAAATTTTTGACTGTAGGATTTGATGAGCTCATTTCTTGGTGAAACCGATGCCTTCTTTTGTGCACAGGCTAATTTTACAGAATGATATTCGAAGGAGGTGACAAAGTGGGAGATAAGGCGAAATATCATCATTTAATTCCGCAGACATATATATCCGCATGGGGAAATATATCGGGTACGATTTCTTACAAAGAATTAAAAACTGGTATGTGTGGTAAGAAAAACAAAGATAATATCTTAGGCATTAATCATTATCATTCCATTATTGCAGGCATGCCTATTTGTACAGAGGATGATGTTAAGGAAATTTTTGCAATTTTGAAAGATTATAATGTTGAATATCAAGAGAAAGTGATTACTGATTTAATGCAGATTAATCAGATATACTATGACTTTGAAAATTGGAATATTACACGTAAATCGGATGGCACAATTGCATCGAAAAAACCCATTAAATCAGCGATTGATCAGGTTAAGATAAGAGATATCGAAACGCTATGGTCAACAAAATATGAAAACCATTGGCCAGAAGTTAGAACGGAGATTGAAAAAAGAGTATTAAAAGCTAGTGGAGAAATAGAGGAATTTCAAAAAGACTTTCTTATGAAATTTTATGTCTCAATTGATTGGAGAAGTTCAGCTACGGATCCTTTATTTGCAAAAGAGTTTAAGCGGCTTAGCACAGATATACTTCAGATGGATCAGGTTGAAATTCCAAAAGATGAAAGAGGATTACCTTTTTTTGAAACCATGGCAGATTATTTCGAGCATTGTTTACTTTTGATGACATTTAGAAGATTCCTGCATGATAAAGGGACGATGTGTGTGCAGGTTGAGGCTTCTGAAAAAAATACAAATTTTCATTTTCTGATAGCAGATGGAAAATCAAGATTTATTACAAGTGATAATCCTTCTTTTATATGTCTGAGAGAAGATGGACTGAAGGTTGGATTGATGCCTATTACGCCTAGAATTCTAATGGCTCAAGGAAAATCTGGTAATTCAGATAATGTTTATTATGTAACACATATTACAGAGGAAGCAGTGGAACGATACAACAAGAAGATAGAAGAAAATGCCCTGCAATATATTATTTATGATAATACAGGCAAATAGACAACAACAGCGGCCTCTGGCGATGAACCAGGAGCCGCTTTCCTTTTAGTCCTTTTTATAAAATTGGGTCTCATACCCATCGCCTCGGATCAGGATGTCTGGCATCCAGGCGGGAGATTGCCCCATGATGGAAGTGACGCTGCTGACATCGATTTCTTCCGGACATTCGATAATAAGCTCATCATGGACATGTCCGCAGATCTGTTGATCGGAAAGATTCTGCATAGCGGAGCACAGCAGATCTCTGGATACGGCCTGTATGATATTTTCCACAAACTTCGGACCGTAGGATTCTATGCGTTCCCATTTCTTGGTGGAACCGATGCCCTCGTAGGTGACGGATTTACCGCCGAATCTGTTTTCACCAATCTTTGGTTTTACATAGCTGAGTACTCTGCCGGAAGGGAGCTTGATTAAGAGCATTCCGCTTTTGTAACAGAAATGAATTCCGTTTACTTCAGTAGGGATGTGCATCTTGAGGGCGGTCTTTACTGCATTATCTACATTCCACCAGAAGGCTGTAATCATAGGATTGGAATTTCGCCAGGAGTCTACGAGTGGTTGGAGCTCTTCTTCGCTAAGCCCCATTTCTAAAGCTCCCATGGATTTCAGAGCACCGACAGATCCGCCGTATCCGAGAGCAAGCTCTGCGATTTTGCCCTTCTGTCTGAGGTGAGAATTTATGCCATGCTTTTCAACCGGAACTCCAAACATCTGGCTGGCGGAGGCGCAGTAGATATCTTTTCCTTCGGCGAATACCTTGGAACGCCAAGTTTCACCGGCAAGATGTGCAAGGACCCTGGCTTCGATGGCAGAGTAGTCACTTACGATGAATTTATATCCCGGTCTTGCGATGAAGGCTGTACGGATCAGCTGGCTTAAAGTATCAGGAATGTCATCATAAAGCATATCCAGAGTATCATAATCACCAGTACGAACCAGCTCACGAGCTTCAGCTAAGTCAGACATATGATTTTGCGGAAGGTTTTGCAGCTGGATCAAGCGCCCGGCCCATCTTCCTGAGCGGTTGGCTCCATAGAACTGGAACATACCGTGAGCTCTGCCGTCTTTACAAACAGCATTCTGCATTGCCTGGTATTTCTTTACAGAGGATTTGGCAAGCTGGAGTCTCAGCTTAAGTGCTTTGCTGATATCGCCATCGGTCTCTTTAATAAGATCGGCAACGTCCTTTTTACCAAGGGATTCTGTTTCGACACCATTATCAGAGAGCCATTGCTTCATCTGAACTACGCTGTTTGGATTATCCAGGTTAGTGATATTCTTCATTGCTATCATAAGAGCTGATTTGGATTTTGTATCGAAGGCAATAGCATTTTCTACAACATCCATATCCAGCATTATTCCCCTGTCGTTGATTTCCTGATCAATGTGATATTCATGCCACACTGAGTCAGGTACCGGGAATTTTGATAATCGTTGCTTGATGGAAAGCTCTACCTCAACATCTCTGCGATTATAGGTCTTAAAAGTTTTCCATTTATCAGGTGCATGTTCAGGGAGGTTTCTGGTTCTTCCGCCATTTACCTTTGTTGGCTTACAGGGACTGCAGAAGTATTTGATTAAGTCCTTGCCTTCTTTCATTTTCTGATCCTGAAGCTTGAGGACAGCTCCGACACCTTCAAGTGAAAGTGGCAGTCCCATATAGGCGGACCATATCATTGTACATTTCCATGAGGCTGGATCCAAGAAGTTTTGTACCGGATCGCCTTGAGTATTATAGGGTTTAAAGTATTTCGGGTGATGCTTCCTGAGCCAGTTGGATAAGCAGACTCTTTCAAAGGAAGCATTGAAAGCCCATTTGGTTATATTTTCATCAGATAGTGCTGATAAGATTTCTGCTGGAATCTCATCACCTGATGTAAGGTCATAGACAATAACAGGCCCATTATCAACAGAAACACCGAAGAGCAGTATCTCAAAATTATCAGACTCGGCGTATTTGTAGGCTCCGCATTTAGAGATATCCATATCGCTGTAAGTTTCTAAATCGATTGACAATTCTTTCATCATAAATCATTCCTTTGCAAAAATGGCAGCGGCACTTTGTGGGTACCGCTGCCTGTGTATTAGTTTTTATCAGTATCTTCGGTCTTAGGCTGGAACCATTAATAATTCTTTTGTCATAGGTTGTCACCATACCTTTCTTCGAATTGGCGGCAGGTTTGTCCTGCCGCCGTAATTGTCGTGTGATTTTTAGTTGAGGAAATCCTCCTCATCATCAGTTGCGAAATCATCTTCTGCACGAGATTTGCCACCGAGTGGTTCGCCATCACGAATTTTCTGAAGATTGTTGAGACCGCAGGCAATTCCTTTGTTTCCATTGCTGTTGAAGGCATAAAGGTTAATGCTGGCTCTGCCGTATACGCCGGAATACACTTCGGATCTCTCAAGGATAGGCTGACGGTCTGCATCTACGATGCCAGGTGCTGTAGCGCTGTTGGCGTTAATGAAGTATGCGTCTGCGTAAGCTGGATCATCAGGTCTCTCCAGATCGCCATCGCGGAGAGGTGTTTTGAGTACGGAGAGAGCAGGAACGGTCTTGCCATTACCCTTGAGCTTGCTCTGACCTTCTTCATAAGCGGCTTCGATTGCGGCTTTGATCTTGTTTACGGTTACAGTGTCGGATTTGGGAATGATGAGGGAAACGCTGTACTTAGGCGTGCCTCCGTTAATGCTCTTGGCATCCCATACATTCGCATAGCTCCAACGTGTGTTTACTCCTGTGATTACCTTTGTAGGATTAGAAATCTTTGACATAATTGTTGTCTCCTTTACTCTTTAAAATCATCTTTTGCTGTATTCATTGCCGGTCTCTTATCTGATTCCGGTACCAATGTGGGTTTGCCAGGTGGCTTGTAAATAAGCCCACCTAAAAGCTCTTCGAATTTCTTCTTTCCGAGCAGTGTGCTCATGGATGTTATGCCGAGTAGCTTTTTCTCATACGGATCAAAGCCTGCGTCTTTTACTGTATCTGCTACAGCATTTTCGTCTGTATATTTTCTGTTGGATCTTCCTTCTACAATTTTCCAGCCTTCGAAGTGAACACCTGATTGTGCCTGTTGCAGTGCATAGTCTTTGATGTCGTTGCCCCATGAGATCATTTCATCTACTTTTTCGAGGATGGCTGCGATTTCTGTATCATCCAGTGTGGCGGGCATCTTGAAATCATATTTGGCAAGTTCCAGATTGTATTCTGCACGCTTGCGGCAGGTTGCCTTTACCTTGCAGAAGGTACAATGGTCGCCGGCGTTGAATTCGCCTTTGCCGACGTATGCAAGCTGTGCGGTTGGTGCCAGGACTTCGTCTGCCCATTTCAGAAGATCTTCCTTGCTGATGGTGTAGGTGCTGATGTTGTTGCGTCTTGGCTGGAAGATGGTCATTTTAATTTGGTTGATGTCGTAGATGTCACCGAATACTTCTAAAGCTCCTAAGGCATAGCACATCATCTGGCTGTTGCCGCCATACTCATCGTCGCCGGCACTTACGAGGATTCCGAGACCGTGCTTGTAATCGATGATTTGCAATACTTCATCGGCTACGATGACACAGTCGCCGGTTCCGAAGCCATTTTCTACCCAGCGGGAGAAATCCAGTCTCTGTTCGATCATGACTTGTGGGTCCTTGCAGAATTCTTTTGCTGCTTCAATCTGCTCTAATACGTAATTTCTGTATTCTTCAGCACAGTTTTGCATTTCGGCATCGTAGTAGGTGAGATTTTCCGTTGGATCGATTACATCTCTGCCAAGTGCTTTTTCTACCAGATAAGCACAAAGCTCATGGCAATCAGTTCCCTGCTGTGCATATTCGGAAGCCTGATCCAGGATATTGGCACAGAGCTTTGCGCTTGGTGGACAGGCTAACCATCTGTGGCTGGCAGAAGCGGAGAGGTATGCGTGCTTAGGCATTTCCAATCACCTCTGCTTCCTTAAGAAGGGCTGCGTAATCTTTCGGATCAATTTGCTTTAACTGCTGAGCTCCGAATTTTCCCAGAAGGTCTTTTACTTCTTTTTTAAAGCCTGTAGCTGATTTTGCAGCGAGTACTCTGCGAACATCTTCCTTTGTATAGGTAGGAGCGGGCTCGGTCTTTGCCGGAGCTTCTTCTGTAGAAGAGAAGATATCCTTTAATGCATTTGCGGCTTTGATCATTCCTTCACCGCAGGCAATCATTTCATCCAGTACCTGAGATAATTCACTCATTTTGCTCATTTTCAGTTCCTCCGTTTTCTTTATTCTGTTGTCTTAGATTGGCTGCCAGTCGTTTTGCTACAACGCTGATTGCGATGAGAGTATCAATAAGCTCTTCCTCAATCTGTGGTGTGGCCTGCTGGCTTTTATCAATCGTTTCTGTCTGCATCTGCAGCACCTCGCTTTCCGAAGGGCTTTGTTGCCTTTCTATCTTCCTAAGCGCATCCAGAGATTGTTTTTCCAGTCGGAGGGAATATTTTTTGAAAAAAGTTTTGAAAATAGCCAGGGCAAATTTCGCTTTATATAAGGAAGCGATGTTGCTCTGGCTGATTTTTGTAAATTATTTTTGAATTTGACCGGAAAAGTGTAGGGCAAACCCGCTTAGGAAGTTAGGAGAACTTGTAGGTTCTTACTTTTACAGAAGCGAGGTTTGAAATATGCGGGTAACTATTTGTACAGCAAACTGCGTCGGTCAAGCCGGGAACTGTAGCTATCCCAATAGGGTGACAGTGGTTACGCTGGAGCAGCTGCAGGAAGCGGTGAAGAAGGATCATGTTTGTGCAGAGTTCAAAGGGAATTATCGAAGCGTTGAGAATTTCATCAGATCAGATGTGATTGTCATGGATATTGATAATGACCACACGGGCGAACCTACGGAATGGATTACGCCTGAGAAGCTGGAAGAGCTGTTTCCGAATGTGGAGTACTTGCTGGCACCGAGCCGCCACCATCTTTTAGATAAGGAAGGCAAGTCGGCGAGACCGAGGTATCACATGTATTTTCCTATTTCAGAGATAACGGATGCCGGCAGGTACGCAAATCTGAAGAAAGCAATTCAGAGTGTTTATTCCTTCTTTGATGGAAATGCACTGGATGCTGCCAGATTCATATTCGGTGCGGAATGTGATGAGGTGATTTATCACGATGGTTGGATGACGGTGGATGAAGAGGTAGATACCTCTGATATCGAAGAAGAGGATTTTGACTCTGATATGTCAGGTGGTAAGAGTACCGGTCCTATCTTAGAAGGAAGCCGCAACAACACCATGAGCCGATTTGCGGGACGTATTCTTAAGAAGTATGGCGATACAGAGAAGGCGCAAGAAGCTTTTTTGGAGCATGCAAGAAAATGTGATCCGCCGCTTCCTGATTCTGAGCTTAAGTCTATCTGGAACAGTGCAGTGAAGTTTTACAGGAAGAGTATTGTGACACAGGACGGATATGTACCGCCGGAGGAATATAATGCGGATTTCGAAGGTGCCACTTTGAAGCCTGAGGATTATTCCGATATCGGACAGGCGAAGGTTCTTGTGCGTGAGTATGGTGAAGAGCTGAAGTACACCAGTGCAACAGATTTTCTTAGATTTGATGGTGACTGCTGGCGTGAGGATAAGCAGTTGGCAATCGGCGCGGTTGAGGAATTCTTGGATCTGCAGCTTCAGGATGCAATGGATGAGGTTGCCAGAGTAGAAAAGGCATTAGAGGATGCCGGTGTGCCAAAGGCTTCTATCCAGGCAGGTCCGAAGGAGCTTCTGAAGGAAGTGGACGGTCAGCTGTTACCGCTTGTTTATATGCTCATGGGTGCGCAGACATATCTGAAGTTTGTGCAGAAAAGACGTGATTATAAGTACATTGTTTCAGCGGCGAATACTGCGAAGCCGATGATCGCAATTTCGGTCAGTGACCTGGACAAGGATGAGAATCTCATCAATACGCCTTATGCCACCTTTGATTTAAGGAAGGGACTGGCAGGAGAACAGCCTCATGATCCTGGGGATTTGATTACTAAGATTACGGCATGTTCGCCGGGTGAAGAAGGAAAGCAGATATGGTTGGATGCTTTGAAGCTTTTCTTTTGCAAGGATCAGAAGCTTATCGATTATGTGCAGGAGACAGTTGGTATGGCTGCAATCGGTAAGGTTTATCAGGAGCATATGATTATTGCTTACGGTGGCGGTGCCAATGGTAAGAGTACCTTCTGGAATACGATTTTTCGGGTGCTTGGTAATTACGCAGGCAAGCTTTCAGCAGAAGCGCTTACGATGAATTGCAAGAGAAATGTGAAGCCGGAGATGGCTGAGCTTAAGGGTAAGAGACTCATCATTTCTTCGGAGATGGAGGAAGGTATGAGGCTTAATACTGCAGTTGTGAAGCAGCTTTGCTCTACAGATGAGATCCAGGCTGAGAAGAAGTATAAGGATCCGTTTTCTTTTGTTCCGTCACATACGCTGGTGCTTTATACAAACCATCTGCCGAAGGTTGGAGCTAATGATGATGGTATTTGGCGAAGGCTGATCGTGATTCCTTTTAATGCGAAGATTACCGGTAAGAGTGATATTAAGAATTACGCAGATTACCTTTTCGAACACGCTGGACCTGCCATTATGAGTTGGATTATCGAAGGTGCCAAGAAGGCTATCGACAAGGAATTCCATACAGATCTTCCGGATGTGGTGGAGGCGGCGATTAAGGCATACCGTGAGGATAATGATTGGCTTGGTCAGTTTTTAGAGGAGTGCTGTGAGATGGATCCGTCATATAAAGAGAAATCGGGAGAACTGTATCAGGCTTATCGAGCGCATTGCATGCAGAATGGCGAATATATCCGCAGTACCACAGATTTCTATTCCTCGATGGACAAGGCTGGATTTAACCGTATCCGCAAGAATACGGGAGTGCAGGTTGTGGGATTGAA
>OLQV01000811.1_pt1 | contig 25991 bp, 29 predicted proteins | sample 1672371 | NCBI WGS metagenome assembly OLQV01 (sample SAMEA3136676, study PRJEB25190) | human gut metagenome
CGGCGAAAATGGAGCAGACACCAACGCAGAGGGGGCAGCGGGCGACACCGACGCCAACTCCGATGGGGGCAACACCACTCCGACCTTTGACGAACTGCTGAAAGACAAAAAATTCCAAAGTGAATTTGACAGCAGGGTCAGCAAGGCGCTTGCCACGGCCAGAGCCAAGTGGGAAGAAAGCGTCAAAGAGCAGGCGGACGAAGCCAAAAAACTATCCAGTATGAACAAAGAGGAGCGAGAGCGGTATAACCTGGCAAAAGATCGCCAGGCATTTGAACAGGAAAAGGCAGCCTTTGCCAAGAAGCAGCTGGAAACGGCTGTTGCGGCTGAGCTGCTCCAGCGTAAGCTGCCTGTGCAGTTTGCCGCAATCCTGACCGGGAATGACGCCACTGCCTCGCAAAAGAACCTGGAGATTTTTGACGCCGCATTTCAAGAGGCAGTACAGGCCGCCACAACCGCCAACCTGCGGGGCAAGGACTTGCCGCCGGCGGGTAAGGAAGCAGCGGGCGACAATGTACCGCCCACAGACTTCCGCGCTTATGAGGCGTGGAGAAAAAATAACGGCTAATAGGAGGAATAAGAAATGCCGAATACGATTTTAACACCCAATGTCATTGCCAATGAGGCACTGATGGTACTGAAAAACAACCTGGTGATGGCTAACCTGGTCCACCGGGACTATGAGGACGAATTTGTGAAGGTTGGCGACACGGTTACCGCCCGCCGTCCCAGCAAATTTGTGGCCAAAAACTTTACCGGCGCTGTGGATCCCCAGGATCTGAACGAGGGCGGTGTACCCGTGAAGATGGACCGGCTGCGCGATGTGACTGTGCAGATCACTTCTAAGGAAATGTCCTTGGATCTGCGCGACTTCTCTGCTCAGGTGATCGAACCGGCCATGACCGCCATCGCCAGCGCGGTGGACGCAGATGTATTGGCGACTGCCGTAGAGGGCGCCGGTCGTACCGTGACCGCTTCCGGAGAGAGCGCAACCAAGCCCATTAAGGATATTGCCAAGGTGGGCAGCTATCTGGACTTTGCCGGTGTGCCGGTACAGAACCGCCGCCTGGTGCTGAACCCCTCGCACAAGGTGCTGTATGCTACGGACGACAACCTGTCCAAGGTGTCCTATGCCGGTGACGGCAACGCCCTGCGGGACGCAGAACTGGGTAAGGTGTACACCATGGACACCTACATGAGCCAGAACGCACCGTATCCCTACGGCTATCTGGACAATGCCGTTGGTACTGCCAAGACTTATAAGGTCAGTGGTACTGCCGGTGAGAGCAAGGTGGCGCTGTCCTCTGTGACTGCTGCTACTGCCACGGTGAAAAAAGGCGACTGCTTTATTGTGGACGGCTATGTGTACCACTTTGCTGCGAACGCTACGGCTGCCAGCGGCGCGGTGGCCGAGGTGGCTATTGACCAGCCCTTGCACGCTACACTGTCTGGAAAGGACGCCACTGTGATCTCTGCGCCTACATCAGTAGGGTTCCACCGCAACGGCGTGGCACTGGTGACCCGTCCTATGGATCTGCCGATGGGCAACAAGAACGCCTATGTGGCTTCTGCGGACGGCCTGGGTGTGCGTGTGGTCTTTGACTACGACAGCACCCACAAGATCGATACCGTGTCCTTTGATATTCTGTACGGCGTGACCACGCTGGATAAGAATATGATCGTCAAGGTGCAGGGCTAAGCCCGGGGAGGTACAAATGGAAAAGGTAACCGTTGTACAGGGCAAGACCCAAGTGGTCATTGATCGGAGTTGTCTGCCGGCTTATTTGAATGCCGGTTGGCAGCTGCAAGAAAAAGAGTATACAAAAAAGGGCGCCAAATAAGGCGCCTTTTCTTATGGGGTGATATGTTTGACTGATGAGATGAAAAGTAAGGCCCTGCGGCTGCTGCGGGCCGCTGCCGGGCGTTACGACAAGATATGCGAGGCCTGGTACGCACACGCCGGTGAAGAGCTGGATTTACAGCTGTTTTTGGATATGGCAGAGGACGATTGCCTGACCTATTTGGGCACGCAAGAGCTGCCGCCGGTGGTTACCGCCACCACACTGGCCAAACTGGCTTTTGTGCACTTGAACGGCTTTATTCAGGATCGGGATTACGGTGTAAAGAGCGCGTCCTATACGGAGGGCAGCGTATCTATGAGCGAGACCTATACCACCCCTGCGGAGCAGGAGACAGCCATTGCCGACCTGCTCCAGCCGTACAACAGATACAGGGAGGTGCGTACCTGTGAAAGCAAAAACACCTAAGTCGTGGACTGTAAAATCACGGATTTTCTCCGCACAGACGATCAGAGACAGTGCCTACGACTTTGAGCAGAACACATACAGTGCTACACCTGCCGTTTTGTATTTGTGCTGGCAGCCGGTATCTGCTTCTGCCCCTATTGAGGAGCGGGGGCGGGTGCTGTCTGCCGGGTATCAAGCCGTGTTGTATGACCCTGTGGCCGTGCGGCCCGGCGACCTGGTACAGGCGGAGGGTATTGGTTGGCTGGAGGTAGAGACCGTGCAGCAGTTCCTGCATTATCGGTTGCTGACAGCGAATGCCACAGAGAGGAGGGCACCCGGTGGAAACGAACATTGAGATTGAAAAGCTGGGTGCCTATGCCAAGACGCTGCAACGCACCGCAGATCATCTGCTGGACAACTTGGAGCGGCAGATGTTGCAGGACGCAGAGGACATGGCCGGCCGTCAGCGCAGCAACTGCCCGGAGGAAACCGGACTGCTGCGGGAGTCTATCGCCGCCTTTTGCGAGCGTGACGGTGATCGGGTGACCGCAGGCAGCCGTACCAATATGCAGTATGCGGCCTATGTGGAATTTGGAACCGGACCTGTGGGTGACGAAAAGGGTACACCGCTGGACAGTGAGCTGGGTATTGTGCGCAAGCATGAGCCTTGGACTGCGTATATACCCGGCTACGGATTTCGCAGGTTGAAAGGCCGCTTGCCGGCGCTATTTATGTATAACGGCATGCAGGAAATGCAGCCGGTGATTGCAGAGCATTATGGTACGGCTATACAGGAGGCGATCAAGTGAAAAACTACCGTGCAGTGATCCGGGATACCTTAAAATCCGTACAGTCGGACATTCCCTATGACATTAAGATGGCATTTCCGGAGAGCAAACCGGCAGGTAACCTGATCACATTTTATGAGATCACCAATACAGGCACGGAACTGGCGTGCGTAGATGTGATCGCCTATCAGGTGGATCTGTGGTTTATGACCTTGCCGGACCTGTTGGAATTGACGGAAAAGGTAGACGAGGCTTTGACCTCGCTGGGCCTGATCCGGCAATTTGCGTCCTCGGACGCACTGTTACATGACCCCAGCGGTTATTTGCGCAAATCATTGCGTTACGGCCGTCGGGTTGATACAAGAACCAATCGACTGATAGATTAAGGAGGATTTTATATGAACGAAACAAAGCCGGAACGCGGTCTTGCGTCCAAAGGCATTGAGGTATATCCCAACTATACCGGCTCCACAGCCAAGTGCCTGAACTACGCCACCCAAATCGGCGATCTGACCAAAGGCGAACGGGAAGAACTGGACGCCACTTGCTATGACGATGATGTGGAACACAGCATTACCGGTATTCGCAAGAAAGCAGACGCCTTTGAGGTGACTTTTCTGTACAACGCAAAGGACGCCACGTCGGATTATCGGGTGCTGGCAGCTTTGGAGGACGCCGGTGTGTCCGTACCCATTATGGTTAAGCTGCCGGACGGCACCAAGTTTAACAACTCTGGTGTGCCCAGCCTGAAGATTAAGGGACCGGGCGTAAACAGCCTGATGGAGGCTACTGTCTCTTACAAGCTGGACGGCGACTGGAGCAGAGAGTTCCCCGCCGCGTAAATCGACTATTCGGGAGGCGGGTGACCGTCTCCCTACTTTTTAGGAGGAAATAACAATGAATGAACCCCATATTGTAACCAGAACATACGATTTGCAGTTGACTGCAAACGAGACGGTGCACTTGCGCCTGACCGTGGCTGCCCAGCTGCGACTGAAAAATAGATTTAAGGAGGACGCCCTGGATGTAATCCTCAGCGCTTCCAGTGACCCGGAGCGGCTGCTGGCCGTGCTGGATGAGGCACTGCACTTTAACGATAATCCCAACGGAGATATGACCGGTGAGGCTCTGTATGACGCTTTGGTAGACAGCGGCGTCAGCGGTATGGACGCCTTTTCAAACATTCTCTTTCAGCTGGCCAATGTGTCTGGTCTACTGAGCGATATGCAGGCCGAGAAACTTTCAGCCGGCATTGAAAAGATGCTCAATGCTGCTTTTGACGGCGTGGAGAAGTCCGCAGAGAGTGAGGACAATCCGGCTGCTTCCTTTCGAAAGTAACTACTGCACAACGGAGGATATGATCCTGGAGGCTAATGCTTACGGTTTGTCGTTTTCCGTCATTCTTTCTATGACTTACGGAGAGCTAAAGCGCTACATTCTGTTCCATCGTGATTTGGAGAAAAAGCAGTATCAAAATTTGTCACAAATCGCCTATATCCAAGCCGGGGTAATTGCTGCTGCGGTTGCCGGGGAGGATGTGGGCGCTGTGTATGACCTTTTCCCTTATTGGACAGAGGATGATGTGCTGAATATTCAAGCGGCCAAAGCAATGGCCTACTTTGATCAGTTTTAATGATTGAAAAACAAGAAAAGGAGGTGATTTTGTGGATCAGGAGTTGGTAACACGATTTACTGCGGATATTAGCCAGTACAAAAAGAGCATGTCCTCTCTCCAGGGCGAGTTGAAGCAGCTATCCGGCGTAACCGATAAGATTAAGACGGTAACTGCCAAGGCAATGTCTTCTGCCTCTGCCGATACAAGAAAGATGGGAAAACAAGTGGATACGCTTATTAAGAGCCAGGAGCGCAATGCGCAGGCCGCTACGAGCAGTGCTGCGAAAATATCTGATTATACGGCAAAAGCCAGACAACTGAAAGACCAGCTGCACAGCCAGGACGAAACCTACAAGCAGTTGTCCAGCCGTTTAAAAGAAGTAACGGCCACTTATCGGGCGCAGCAAGAGTTTTTGAAGTCCTATAAGGATGGCATCGCCGGTGTAAGTAGTCAGTACCAGGAGATGGTAGACTGGATCCACAAAATGGAAACAGCGTCGACCAGCGGCATGACGATCAATCAGATCGAACAGCAGCGGGCGGCTATCAATCGTATAAAGAACGATTTAGAAGTCTTTGACAGCGAGCTGAAAGAGGTTGGACTGAATCCGAACAACTTGAAAACGGACTCCCTGGACAAGCTGAAAAACGAAATCCGCAAAACTTCTTCGCAGATTCTCAAAACAAAGAGCGCAATGTCACAGACCACGGCGCAGATTAACAAAACGAATGCGGATATAGCAACGGAAAGCACCCGCTTCTCCAACTTGAAATCGTCTATATCCAGAAATGCTCCTGCGCTTAAGAGTATGAGCAAGCAGCTCAAGCAAACCGGTGATCTTTCCGCAGCAGGGAAACTGAAAAAGGGCTTCTCCGGGTTAAAGGGCATATTTGGAAATATCGGATCTGCAGCGGGCGCCGCTTTCGGCAAGGTGCATAGTCACCTGAAAAATATGCGTGCTTCTTCCGGTACGGCCAGCAAGTCCCTGTTGAATGTGGTCAAGTCTATCCGCCGTATAGGTGTGGTATCGCTGGGGCTGAAAGTGTGTAAAAACATTTTCGGCGAGCTGCGCTCGGTGATCACCGGATATTTAAGTCAGAACGAGGCTCTGAATAACCGTGTAGAAGCCTTGAAAAATGCTTTTGCAAATGCTTTGGCACCGGCCATCAATGTGGTTGTGGGGCTGTTCGAAAAGCTCATGCCCTACGCCATGAGTGTTGCCAATGCCATTAGTGGTTTGCTTTCATCTGTGGGGATCGCTTCGCAGGTAAATGCCACGGCCACCGCTGTGGGCAAGACCACAAAAGAGACGAAAAAGCTGTCTCAAGCGCAGAAAGAACTGTACGGATTTGACCAAATCACTAAGGTTAGTGATGATCAGCAAGACAGTAATTCGTCCGGTGCGTCTACAGCCAATACGCCGGCAGCGTCCGACAAGTTCTCCGCTTATTTGGAGAAAATCAAGAACCTGTGGAAAAGCGGCGACTTTGAGGGAATCGGCGAACAAATCGCCGGTTCTTGTAATAAGATTATTAGCAAGATCAATGCACTGGACTGGAAAGGCATACAGGACAAAGTCAACGGCGCTGTCAGCGGTATTGCCAAGAGCCTAAACGGCTTCATCCGTGACTTCGACTGGGAGGGTGCCGGACAAATTGTTGGTAACGGTGTGAACACCGTCTTCGGTGCGCTGGACACCTTCCTGACCACATTCGATTTTGCAGCTCTTGGCGCAGGCTTTGCTAAAAACCTGAACGGTATTTTTAACACCATTGATTGGGGCCAGGTGGCAAAGACCCTGTCCGACGCAATCAGCGGTGTGTTCAAGACCATTGCCGGCTTTTTGGAAAACCTGGACTGGCGCGGGCTTGCAACGGCGCTGGAAAACTTCATAGGCGGTATTGATTTTGGTGGAATGGCAAGCGCTCTGTTTGAAGCACTTGGTGCAGCTTTAGGCGGCCTGTGCGCGTTTCTGGGACAGCTGATCTCTGACGCTGTGTCCGGCATACAGTCCTATTTTGGCGACAAGATCAAAGAAGCCGGCGGCAATGTGGCCCAGGGCATTTGGGACGGCATCATTGACGGCATTGGAGATGCATGGAAGTGGGTTAAGGAACACATTTTCCAACCGTTTATCAATGGTTTCCAAAAAGCGTTTGAGATCAAATCGCCGTCTAAGGTTATGAAAAAACAGGGCGGCTTTATTTCCCAAGGTCTGTTTGACGGTATCGGCGATCTGTGGAAAAAGGTCAGCCAAAAATTCAAAGGATTTAAGGACGGCGTTGTTAATTTCTTTACCGGGAAAAATGGCGTTGTATCAAAAGTCACCGGCCTTGGCGGTAAGATCGTGACCGGCTTAAAGAACGGCCTGAAGAATTTGAAAGCCACCTTTACCAATGCGTTCAAAGGCCCCTTAAACGGTGTGATCAAACTGGTCAACAATATGGTTGGCAAGATCAATGACAAACTGCTGATTAGCGTTGGCAGCACGCTGTCTAAGGTACTTAGTGCTCTGGGCGTGAGCGTGACCAACGGCCAGTACCAGTTGTTTTCTATACCCACTATCCCAGAGCTGGAAAAGGGCGGCGTGCTGAAAAAAGGCCAGGTCGGTCTGTTGGAGGGTAAGGGCGCCGAGGCCGTTGTGCCCTTGGAGCGAAACACCCAGTGGATCAGCAAGGTAGCCGCAATGATGGTGCAAATGCTGGGTAGCAGCGGGCAGGCGGTCAATGTAACGATCCCGGTATATGTGGGCGGTAAGCATTTAAGCACGGTGGTGCTGGACGATGTGAACCAAACAGAAAAGAAAGGCCGTGACCCAGTTACGGCCACAGCGTAAGGAGGGACGGTATGCCACTATATATTGACGGCACAAAAATGCCAAACCCATCATTCAATGCCATATCCTGTTCAGATGAAAAGGTGTGGTCCTCTAACACAGGCCGCTCCAAGTCGGCTTATATGAACGGCAGTATCGTTCAGGTCAAAAAAACAAGGCAGTTGTCCTTTCCGCCATTGACCCGGGCGGAGTTGGACAAGCTAAACGGCGTGATCAACAATGCGAGTGAGCCTTGGCATTCTATTAAGCTGGAGGATACTTCCGGGAATACGGTGTTTTCGTTCAACGGCTACTTTGGTACGCCCAGTTGGACAGCCTATTCCGGTGCCAGGGATTGCCGGTATTTCATCAACTACAAAGTAGATGCCATCGAGCGCTAAAGGAGTATTTTATGTACAAGACAAGCACAGCTTTTAACCAGGCCATCAAAAACGGGGAACGGATCTATGTGAAGGTTAAATGTGGCAATTTCATTTTTGGCTACAACGATGAGACGGATCCTACAAGCCCAAATGAGCAAAATAACATTATGGAGCTGAATATTGACCGCAGTATCAGCCATGACGATTACGCGCTGGCAAAGTCCTACGCTTGTGGGTGTAACTGCGTTCTGTGGGCTGTGCCCGCCGGTGCCGTGCTTCGCGGGCAGAAAACCGTGGTGTACTTTGGCTGTATGGTCAACGGTGCAGTGGAGTGGGTGCCAATGGGCGTGTTTTATCCGGAAAAGGTCACTCGGTCCGGCGAATGTACCACTTTGGAAATGTACGACCACATGTATGATCTTTCTATGCCGTATTCTGCCGCCATCAGCGGTCAGCAGACCCCTTTGGCAATCTTAAAAGACCTGGCACGCCAGGGTAACTTTGAGTTGGCTGCCGGCGTGGAGAGCAAGGTCTCCGGCTTTGGCACGGTAGATGTTTCTTTGCTCTGCGGTACGGAAACAGACGAGGACGGCAAGCAGCAGGTCACTGCCTATAATGTGAATGATGCCATCGGTTATGTGGCTGGGTTCTGCGGCTGTGCTGCCGTCTTTGATCGAGAAGGCAAGTTGCGAGTAGATACTTTCGCCCAGGTATATGATGGTACGGCAGAATACGCGGTGACAGATGACACGGTCACAGAGGTTTCACTGGCAGAGACGGACAAAACCTACCTGGGGATCAGTTGCAACAATGGGAATAAGAACATTCTTGCACCAGATAGTCTGTCGGTCAACAGCGAGGTGCTGTATTTCGATAACCCACTGATCACCACCCAGGCCCAAGCGGAAAAAGTATTCAACGCTGTGTCTGATATGATCTACATAGACGATGGAGACCAGGGCGAGACTGTATTTGACCTGGGCATACAGTACCGACCGGGAAGTATGACATTGCTCACGGCCAATCCGGCGTTGGATAGTTTTGATGTGATCACTTACCGGGACGATACCGGCGATCACCATATCCCCTTGATGGGTGTGGAGTATGATTATGATGGCTCCGTCACTATGGATGTGGCCGCCCATGCCCGTTCAGAACAGGAGGGCAGCTCTGCCGGAAGCATTCTTTCCCGCATGATCTCTAAGGCTATGCAGCAGGTCACAGCGCCGTTGGCGCAGCGCATTCAGGACGCCACGGATTCTATCACGAACGCAGTGGGCGGTTACGCTGCTTTGATCGACCGGGACGGCGATGGTGTGTCAGACGCGCTTTATATCGGAGAGTACCCGGCAGCGGAGGGCAAGACCAAAGGCCGCTGCCTGCTGCTGAATAAGAACGGCATGGCTGTTTCTACCACCGGACTGCAAGGCCCCTTTAAGGACTTTGCGGTGTACTACAACAAAAAAACCAACCAGTATTACCTGAATGCTACGGACATTTCAGCCGGTAGACTCTCCGGTATTGAGATCCTTGCGGATAAAGGCACGATCGCTGGATGGAACATCACCGACCAAGAACTGTATGCGGATTTGGGTAGTTATCGTGCATATATTCAAAAGCCTACTAACAAAGACTCCTGGGTGTTTTCTGCACAAAAAAAGAACAGCAACGGTTCCTATACTGGTACATGGTATGTAACGATGGGCGGCGATATGGTATGCAATGGTTCGGTAGATGTAAGCGGGGCCCTATCGGTGGAAGGGAAAACCAAATTTGATGCCGATGTACAATTCTACAAAAAAATATATGATCTTGCCGGATATGAAATCATTAATGCTGCATCTGGTGGTAACAGCCTTGTAATTGGATACGGTCAGTATGAGCACGGAGCCAAAACATATTTAGAAGGCGGAGATATTTGCTTAAGAATGCAGCAGAATGGCAACTTGTGTATACAAGCGGGATCAAAAGATTCGGTTGAAACCAGATTTGTACTGTCTAAAGTGAGTTGGACGCTTAGCGGAAGCACTGCGTACCGTGATACGATTGAATCAAAAGGCGGGTTTGTGCTTAGTGCGAATGGTGGCGATAATGTTTTATACCTTGTCGGGAAGAGTATATGGATTGATAACGCCACGACAATCAGAGGCAAACTGACGGTACAAGACGATATTAGACTGAGTTTTAAATCTTCAAGCGGAACCATTCCTCTTGTCGTAAACACCAAGGGCGTTATTACGGTTGCAAGCTCATCAGAACGGTACAAGGAGAACATTAAGCCGGTAGAAGACGCTGTGCTGGATCCAAACGGTCTTTACGATGTACAGGTGTGCCAGTACAATTACAAGCCAGAATACAAGGACAACGAATTGGTCAGCGGGACGCAGATCGGCGTTATTGCAGAGGATCTGGACAAGCATTACCCCAACGCAGTGATCTATGACAGTGAAGGGAGACCTGAAAGCTGGCAAGATCGTATCATGATACCGGCAATGCTTAAGTTGATTCAAGATCAAAAGAAGCAACTGGACGCTTTGCAGGCAGAAGTGGACGCGCTGAAAGCAAAATTGCAATAAACAGCAAAGCGGTTGCTCCGCACTGGAACAGCCGCTTTAGAGTTATTAGTCAATATATATTCTTGGAGTGGATTTATCGCCCTTTTTGAAATAGAAATGCCTGCCGCTTTCATCGACATATATTTCTTCTAACGGATCGTCTCGAGAAGAAGCTGTGTCCCAGTAATATCCATCGTCAGAAGGTATGGGATCAAAGTGCGCGTCAGCAGGACGCTTCGGCACCGTTGATTCGGTTGTTTCTCTTATTGCGGCTGGGGCTACTGTGCCGTTCCTTTCGGTGCGATACACAACCTGCGGTTGCGTGGTAGTATGCTTCTTCTTTTTCTTCTTAGTGGTTGTGGGCTTTGTAGTTGTTGTGGTTGCGGTCGCCTCTGTGGCTGCCGGTTCTGTAGTGGCCTCTGTGGGCTGTGTAGTAACACCAGCCAGTGCACTGGATACAGCGTGATCTACCAGACTGGCTGTCTCCTGATCATGCACTCGATCATAGTGTACCCACCCACCGATACCGACTCCCACCGCTACCACAACGGTCACCACAAGGATCCACACTTTGGCCTTAGACTTCATCTTCATCTCTCCTTTCACTCCCCACCATACCACACTTCCCCGCAGATTGCAAGAAAACAGGAGGTGATTCCCATGTAAAATACAAATTGCAGTCAACTGCAAACGGCGGCTTAGGCACGCTGTTTTTTTATGTCAAAAAGGAGGATTTTATGCAGACATTAAATATTAAGGTCACCCAGCAGGCGGTGATCTTACAAAACAAAGACCCGGTGACAGCTGAGAATGTCAATCAGATCCGCTGTGTGGTGGAGTTGGACCCGGCGTATGCCGATCTGATCATGCGGGTGTGTATGAATGGGCAGTTTGCCACAGTGGTGGACGGACAGTGCTTCGCCCCGCCGCTGCAAGAGGGAATGTGCCGCCTGGGCGTTTACGGCTATGCTATGGACGGTGAGCAGTTGGTGCAGCGTATTAGCCCGGAGCCGTGCGTGTTTTATGTGCGCCCCGGTTCGTATGACCCGGCAGCCGTGGAGGCAGACGCACCGGATCCGACGGAGCTGGAGGCTTATTATGCCAAGGTGCAGGCGTTGCTCAAAGATATTGGCCAGGGCGTGAACGGCACCACCTATACGCCCAGCGTATCCGCAGCGGGCGTGATCAGCTGGACCAATGACGGTGGGAAGGACAACCCGGAGCCGGTGAACATTAAGGGTCCAAAGGGTGACACAGGTCCCCAGGGCTCTCCCGGTAAGGACGGCGAGCAAGGGCCGCAAGGTGAGCCGGGAAAAGATGGTGCAGCGGGTCCACAGGGCCCCCAAGGTGAGCCGGGCGCAGCAGGCCCACAAGGTCCCCAAGGAGAACCGGGTGCAGAGGGGCCGCAAGGCCCCAAAGGGGACATAGGTGCGCAAGGTCCCCAGGGTGAACAAGGCCCTAAAGGCGACACCGGCCCTCAGGGCGAACAAGGGCCAAAAGGTGATCCCGGTCCTGCTGGCGCAGATGGTAAGGACTATGTGCTGACAGACGCAGATAAGACTGATATTGCTGCCAAGGTAGAGATCCCGGATGGTTCTGTGACTACAGACAAGCTGGCGGACGGTGTTGTTACCGGTGATAAGGTCAGTTCACTGGCCATTGAGGCCAAGCATATTAAGCCGCGTACAATAACCGGCATGCGGCTGGCTCTAAAAACGGTCACAGAAAACCTGTTAAGTGATGAGTTGCAAGCCAAACTTACCAGCTGGGTGGGCACTCTGGCACAAGCGGCGAACGATGAGGTCACCCTGCACGAATGGTGGAGTACCTCTGATTTTTGCCCTTATGTCCTAAATGTGGATTATGACGCCCAGGGCACCATTACATTGCACGCTGACGATGCCAAAAGCGGCAAACATGCCTTGACCTTGCGCAGCGGGGCGCTGGTGTCTTTCTTTGAAGAGGATGGCGTGGAGTGTGCCACAGTCACACAATCTGATTTTGGCCTGGCCGTCTTGCGCAGAGCGACAGACGGCAGTGGGACGGTTACCCTGCCGATTGCGGGCAACACCGGCTCTGTTGAGACCTGGGAGACCGTGTTTACCAAAACATTTGACGCCGATACAACGGACAAGCAAAACTGGATTTTGTCTAAGCCGTGCAGAAAAATTAAGTTGCGCATGGTTAGCGTTGGAACTACTACCAATAGTAGTGCCGGAGACCAAACTGTATATTTGAATTCGTACACATCTGAGACTTACATACCCAATGCGTTTCGTTTCGATGTTGCAAAAGATAAGGGAAGCTTCGTTGTTGCAGAGGTTGAATTGACTGCTGACATGGTGCGTGTAATGCAAAACAAATCAGATAAGTCAAGTGGCTTCAACCCAGCTGATGTCATGGAAAAAGGCTGTATATGGCTTAGCAACAAGGTTAACTTCAACATATTCAAGGATGTGGAGGCTCACGGTGCGATTAAGTCGTTAGGTTTCCCAACCAATGGACGAACAATTGGTGCAGGCACGCAAGTTGAAGTATTGGGGGTGGCAAAATGAGCATTGAAATCGAAAGCCGCATTGCGTTTTTGAAGTCTGAGTTGGCGGAGACCGACTACCTGTGTTTGAAATTTACAGACGGTGCTTTATCTGAGGAAGAGTACGCACCGATCCGCCGGCAGCGGGCTGCATATCGGGCAGAGATCAACGCCCTGCAAGGTGGTGATAGCCATGAGTGACGCTATAATCGTAGCTATTGTGTCCGGTGTGTTTTCCCTGGCAGGATATTTATTTGGCAATTATAAGAGTCAAAGTAAGACCTTGTACCGAATAGATCAGCTGGAAAAAAAGCAGGACAAACATAATACGCTGATTGAGCGTATGTACAATGTTGAGGATCGCATACATGTGCTTGAGAATAAGCAAGCTGTTGCGGATCATAGAATTAAAGATTTGGAGGACAACAAAAAATGAAAGTGACAACCGGAACAATCGCAAGAACCGTCGTGTTGGCGGTATCTCTGTTGAATGTACTCTTGAATGCCTTTGGCAAGAACCCGCTTCCGTTCAGCGATGATGAAGTCTACACCGCCGTGTCAACGGTGGTGGCCGTAGTAGCTTCCCTGGCCGCCTGGTGGAAGAACAACAGCTTTACAAAAGCTGCCTTGAAAGCAGATGAGACACTGGCGCTGGAACGGACGGAGACGGCGGAGAGCGAGGGGCAGTCATGAGTAAGCTGTACTATTGCAGACAGACCACCGAAAAATGCAAGTCTATCCGTTATCCCAGCAAATTCCACCCCTATAAATACGGCACTTCCGGCTGTATCTATACCAGTGGCTGCGGGGTGTGCGCCAGTCTTATGGTGCTCCATAACTTTGGTTATACCGGCTTAGACACGGCAGCCTGGACGCAGAAGTGCCTGCTGATGGGTGCACGGTCCGCAGATGGCACCAACATGGATAAGGTGGCGGCGTTCATCGAGAGGCATTTCTCCATCGTAAGCAAGCGAGCCAAGTCTGTTGCTGATCTGAAAGCCCATCTGAAAGCAGGCGGCAAGGCCATTGTATGCGTATCCGGTGGCGGCAAGCAGCTGTTCAGTAATGGCGGCCACTATATCTATATTGGCGGCCTGGACAAGAGCGGTAACCTGATCGTGCTGGACCCGTACTGGTATGATGGCAAGTTCACCATGACCGCCAATCGGCGAAAGTACACCAAGGTGAAGAACGCCAGGGAAGTGCATGTACAGCCTACCGCCCTTGCGTCTGACATCAGCGGCATTTGGCTGTTTACCAACGCAAAGGGAGCCAAGACTGTATATGCGGAGGATGATGTAAACTACCGCAAGGCAAGCCCCAAGGCGCCCGCCATTAAGCCGGGTACATACACCACAACGGCGGTGCGGGGGATCTACAAGGGCGCAGGCGCTGCCACCGGACGCAAGAAGGTGAAGGACCTGACCACAGACGGCCGGCGCCACGCTACAACGAGTAAGCAGAAAGCAGACGCTATGTTTCGGGCGGGCACAACCATCACCGTGCTGGAGACCAAGCTGCTCAGCACCGGCAACTTATGGGCACGCTGCCCATCCGGCTGGCTGTGTATCTGGGAAAAGGATATTGACCGTAAATTCATCAAGTAAAGCAAAAAGCCCACCGTTATCCGGTGGGCTTTTTCATATCTGCTTTTTTACTTAATTTTAGTGAAAGGTATTGACAATCATTGCCTCGTTGTAGTATAACGAAAAACAAAGGAGGAATGAAAAATGATTGTGGAAGATACTAAGGATTTGGTCGAAACTGCGGACTATGTGATCATCGAAGCTGTTTTAGTGGATGATGGACTGCGTTACAAACAACTTTCTGTTGGCATTAAAGCCAAAAATGGTGACATTATCCGCATAATTCCAATATCGACAATGCTGATGTAAAAAAAGGCCGGGTAGTTCAGTAACTGCCCGGCTTTTTCTATACCTCGCATTACCAAGTACTGCAATAAGTACTGCAACGCCAAAAGTTTTTTATTTTCTCTCATTTTTTACACAAGCAAAAATTTGGCTTAACTAAGCCAAAAATGAAAACAAGAAGAAATAAAGGACGGCTAAAAAAGCCGTCCTTTTTGGTCGAGGTGACAAGATTTGAACTTGCGACCCCCACGTCCCGAACGTGGTGCTCTACCAAACTGAGCCACACCTCGATTTATTGCTATAATAGGATAACACAAAATGCGCGCGGTTGCAAGTGTTTTTTACAGAAATTTGTTTTGCGACGGGTCATAGGTCATGCCGATGGCAGCCAACTGGGCCTCCAGCGCCGCCCGGTCCACCTGCAAGTCTGCACACAGAGCGTCCAGGCTGGGATAAAAATCCCGCAATTTGGTATTGATTACGCTAAACAAAATAAACGGGTCTTTGGGTAATGCAGCCATCTTTTTTGCCTCCCGGTGCAGATTTGATTTTAATTTACCATAAAAAGCGGGAGAATTCAAGAAAAATCCCGCCTTTTATATTGATTATTTTCTATTTATATGTCATAATAGGCTGTAATTTTATATCCGGCGCAAAACGGAGCGATCGCCCGTTGGCCGGAACAGTAGGTGAAATCATGACGGAAAATGAAAAAATCGCAGCGCAGCTCTTTCCCCATATTACCATGACCCCGGCGGATTACGAAGCCAAATACCCGCCCCGGCAACTGAAAGAGGGCGCCAGAGTCAGCCGCTTTTCGCCCAGCCCAACAGGCTTTTTGCACTTTGGCAATCTGTTTTCCTGCGCGGCGGCATACCGCACTGCCCGCTGCACCGACGGCGTGTTCTATGTGCGGGTGGAAGATACGGATCAAAAGCGCAAAGTAGAGGGCGCGGTGGAGACCATGCTCTCTGCGCTGCAAATCTACGGCATTACACCGGACGAAGGCGTGATGGGCGACGGAAGCGAAAGCGGCGCCTATGGCCCTTACACCCAAAGTCTGCGCAAAGACATTTACCAGTGCTACGGCAAATTTCTGGTGGAGGAAGGGCTGGCTTACCCCTGCTTTTGCACCCCGGAGGAGCTGGAAGACCTGCACGCCCGGCAGGAGAACGAGGACATTAAAGGCTACTGGGGTCCCTACGCCCACTGTCGGGATCTGACCTATGACCAAATCAAGGCCAATATAGACGCCGGCAAGCCCTGGACCCTGCGCCTGCGCTCTCCCGGCAAGCCGGAGGGCAAGGTGCGCTTTGACGATCTGATCAAAGGCAAAATCGAAATGCAGGAGAATGTGATTGATGTGGTGCTGCTGAAAACCGACGGCATTCCCACCTATCACTTTGCCCACGCGGTGGATGACCACCTGATGCGAACCACCCATGTGGTGCGAGGTGACGAATGGATCGCCTCTGTGCCCCTGCACCTGCAGCTGTTCAAGCTCTTAGGCTTCCGCCCGGTGAAATACGCCCATATTGCCCCCATTCTTAAGGAAGAAAACGGCGGCAAGCGCAAGCTCTCTAAGCGCAAGGACCCGGAAGCGGCCGTTACCTACTACGACCAAATGGGTATTCCGGCGGCAGCGGTCAACGAATATATGATGACCATTGCCAACTCCAACTTTGAGGACTGGCGGCGTGCCAACCCCACAGCAGACCTGGCAGACTTCCCCTTTAACTTAAAGAAAATGAGCGTGTCCGGCGCCCTGTTTGATATGGCCAAGCTGACGGATGTGTCCAAGACCGTCATCAGCAAAATGACTGCACAGGAAGTGTTTGACCTGGCCCACGCCTGGGCCGATCGGCACCAGCCGGAACTGGCCGCGCTGTTTGACAGCGATCCGGCCTACGCGGTGGCAGTGCTCAGCATTGACCGGGGCGGCAAAAAGCCCCGCAAGGACATTGCCAAATGGAGCGATCTGGCGGACTACATCAGCTATTTCTACGACCAAACCTTTACCCCCTGCTACGACCTGACCGGCAATGCGAATCCGGCACTGGCAGTACAGGTGCTGGAGCAGTACAAAGACCTGGTGGACACCGCAGACGACAAAGACACCTGGTTTGCCAAGATCAAGGCGTTGTGCCCGCAGGTGGGCTGCACCCCCAATGTGAAAGAATACAAGCAGGACCCCACAGCGTTCAAGGGCCATGTAGGCGATGTGTCTACCGTGATCCGGGTGGCGCTCACCGGGCGCACCAACACCCCGGACCTGCACGCTATACTGGCTTTGCTGGGGCAAGAGACCGCACAAGCCAGACTAAACGCCGCACTGGCGCACTACAAGGAGGAGTACCATGGCTGAGGAGATCAGAGAAAACTCTAATTTTATTCACGATTTTATTGATAAAGACCTGGAGGACGGGGTATATAGCAGCATACAGACCCGCTTTCCCCCGGAGCCCAACGGCTACCTGCACATTGGCCACGCCAAGGCCATTTGCATCAATTTTGGGGTAAAGGAAAAGTACAAGGGCGTGTGCAATCTGCGCTTGGACGACACCAACCCCACCAAAGAGGACACCGAGTATGTAGACGCCATCAAAGAGGACATTCAATGGCTGGGCTTTCAGTGGGACAACCTGTACTACGCCTCCGACTACTTTGACTTTCTCTTTGACTGCGCCATCAAGCTGATCAAAAAAGGCAAGGCCTTTGTTTGCGAGCTGACGCCGGAGGAAATGCGTGCCTACCGGGGCACCCTCACCGAGCCGGGCAAAGAGAGCCCCTACCGCAACCGCTCCGTGGAGGAAAACCTGGACCTGTTTATGCGCATGAGCAAGGGCGAGTTCCCGGAGGGCAGCAAGGTGCTGCGTGCCAAAATCGATATGAGCTCCCCCAACCTGAATATGCGGGACCCGATCATTTATCGCATTATGTACGCCCACCATCACCGCACCGGCGACAAATGGTGCGTGTATCCCATGTATGACTTTGCCCATCCCCTGTCGGACGCCAGAGAGGGCGTGACCCACTCTCTGTGTTCTCTGGAATTTGAAAACCACCGCCCGCTGTACAACTGGTTTGTAGACGAGCTGATCGAGGGGCAAAAGCCCCGCCAGATCGAGTTTGCCCGGCTGAACCTGAACTACACCCTCACCAGCAAGCGCAAGTGCTTAAAGCTGGTGCAGGACGGCATTGTCAGCGGCTGGGATGATCCCCGTATGGCCACCCTCAGCGGTATGCGCCGCCGGGGCTATCCGCCGGAGGCGGTACGGGACTTCTGCGAGCGCATCGGCGTGTCCAAGGCGTACAGCGTGGTGGACTTTGCCCTGCTGGAGGCCTGCGTACGGGAGCACCTGAACACCTCCGCTCCCCGAGCCATGGCGGTGCTGGACCCCATTAAGCTGGTGATCGACAACTACCCAGAGGACAAGACCGAGGCCCTGGAAGTGGAGTACCACCCAGACCACCCGGAATACGGCAAGCGCACCGTGCCCTTTGGCCGGGAGCTGTACATTGAGCGGGACGACTTTATGGCCGAGCCCATCAAGAAATACCGCCGTCTTTACCCGGGCAACGAGGTACGACTGTACAAGGCCTACCTGGTGACCTGCACCGGTTATGACACAGACGAAAATGGCAATGTGACCTGCGTGCACGCCACCTACGACCCGGCCACCTTTGGCGGCGACGCCCCAGATGGGCGCAAGGTACGCGGCACCATTCACTGGGTCAGCGCCAAAGAGAACACCCCCCTGACCGCCCGGATCTATGACCGGCTGTTTAATGTGGAGAACCCCAGCGACGACAGCGGCGTCAACTCCTTTGAGGAGAACCTAAACCCGGACAGTGTGACCGAGAAGCAAGGCTACGGCGAGGTGGCACTGGCCACAGCCAAGGCCGGCGATCGGTTCCAGTTTATGCGGGACGGCTACTTTTGTATGGACAAGGACTCTGCCCCCGGCGCACCGGTGTTTAACCGCACCGTTGCTCTGCGAGACAGCTTTAATATCAAAAAGAATAAATAAGAATTCGGGTGAGCACTTTGAGTACAAGAAAAGATATAAAAAACATTGCAATCATTGCCCATGTTGACCACGGCAAAACCACTCTGGTGGACGAAATGCTGCGCCAAAGCGGCACTTTCCGCCAAAATGAAGTGGTAGAAGAGCGGGTCATGGACAGCAACGACCTGGAGCGTGAGCGGGGCATTACCATTATGTCCAAGAACACCTCCATTCACTATAACAACACCAAGATCAACATCGTAGACACGCCCGGCCATGCGGACTTTGGCGGCGAGGTAGAGCGTATTCTTACCATGGTAGACGGCGTTCTGCTGCTGGTAGACGCTTTTGAGGGCTGTATGCCCCAGACCCGCTTTGTGCTGAAAAAGGCGCTGGGTCTGCACAAGACGCCGCTGGTGGTGGTCAACAAGATTGACCGGGACGGCGCCCGCCCTGCCGAAGTGGTAGACGAGGTACTGGACCTGTTTATTGAGCTGGGCGCAGACGATGACCAAATCGACTTCCCGGTGATCTACGCCTCCGCCAAGGACGGCTACGCCGGCACAGAGCCGGATGTGCGCAGCGGCGATATGCGCCCGCTGCTGGACGCCATCTTAAAGTACATTCCTTCTCCCCAGGGCGACCCGGAGGGTCCCACCCAGGTACTGTTCTCCTCTTTGGAGTATGACGACTATGTGGGTCGTATCGGCGTGGGCCGTGTGGAGCGAGGCAGCGTAAAAGTCAACGCGCCCTATGTGCTGTGCCGCCGGGATGATACCCGGGAAAACATCCGGGTCACCAAGCTGTACCAATTTGAGGGGCTGAAGCGGGTGCCGGTAGAGGAAGCGGTCATGGGTGACCTGATTTGCGTGGCCGGTATTGCGGACCTGAACATCGGCGAGACCCTGTGCGCCCCGGAGTGCGTGGAGCCGCTGCCCTTTGTAAAGATTGATGAGCCCACCATCAGCATGAACTTTATGGTCAACGATTCTCCCTTTGCCGGGCGTGAGGGCAAGTATGTCACCTCCCGCAACCTGCGGGACCGCCTGTTTAAGGAAGTGGAGACCAACGTGTCCATGCGGGTGGAGGAAACGGACAGTATGGACACCTTTAAGGTATCCGGCCGAGGTGAGCTGCACCTATCTATTCTCATTGAGACCATGCGGCGAGAGAACTATGAATTCGCCGTCAGCCGTCCCCAGGTCATTCTGAAAAAGGATCCCCAGACCGGCAAGACCCTGGAGCCTATGGAACTGGCCATCATTGAAGTGCCGGAGGCGTATGTAGGCGCCGTGATGGAGAAGCTGTGCTCCCGCAAAGGCGAGATTGAGAACATGGACACCCGCTCCACCGGCATGACCCACCTGGAGATTAAGATCCCCGCCCGCGGGCTGATCGGCTACCGCAGCGAGTTCTTGACGGACACCAACGGCAACGGTATTATGAACCAGCTGTTTGGCGGGTATGAGCCCTACAAGGGTGAGATCGCTACCCGCACCCACGGCTCCATCGTGGTGCACGAGACCGGCACCACCAGCGGCTACGGTCTGTGGAACACCCAGGACCGAGGGCGGCTGTTCGTTGGTCCCGGTGTAGAGGTGTACGAGGGTATGATCGTGGGCGAATGCGCCAAGGACGAGGACATTGTGTGCAATGTGTGCAAGAAGAAGCATGTAACCAACACCCGAGCCAGCGGCTCCGACGAGGCGCTGAAGCTGGTGCCCCCCACCACTCTGTCTCTGGAACAGAGCATGGAATTCCTGGCAGACGATGAGCTGCTGGAAGTGACCCCCAAGAGCATTCGTCTGCGCAAGATGATCTTGGACAAATCCCTGCGACTGAAAGCGGAAAGCCGCAAAAAATAAATCAAAAATGAACGCAAAAAGGAGTGTGAAGTATGGCCGCAGGTCTTTATATTCATATTCCTTTTTGTTTTTCCAAGTGCCCGTACTGCGATTTTTACAGCACCAAGTACACCCCGACAGCCGCCGACGCTTTTGCCGAGAAGCTGGGAGGGCAAATGCAAGACTATACCGGCAGTTTTGACACGGTGTACTTTGGCGGCGGCACCCCCTCCATCCTGGAGCCACGGGTGCTCACCGGCATTTTGCAGGCGGTGCGGGATCACTTTGCCATTGACCCGGCGGCGGAGATCACCGTAGAGTGCAACCCCTCCAAGGACCTGACCGGGGATATGGAGCAGTATGCAGCGGCGGGGATCAACCGGGTGAGCATCGGTATGCAAAGCGCCGTGGATCGGGAACGGTTCGCCCTGGGGCGCCGTGCCGGCAGCGGGGAAGTGGCCCGCACCGTAGCGGCAGCCAAGGCGGCAGGCATTACCAATATTAGCCTGGATGTGATGCTGGGCACCCCCAAACAGACCCCGGACAGCTTGGAGGAAACCTTTGCCTTTATTGCGCGTATGCAGGTGACCCACATCAGCGCCTATCTGCTGAAGATCGAACCGGGCACCCCCTTTGACCGCCTGCAAGCCAAGCTGGCGCTGCCGGAGGAGGACACCGTGTGCCAAATGTACCTGCAAACGGTGGAGCGGCTGGGACAACTGGGCTTTGCCCAGTACGAGATCAGCAACTTTGCCCGCCCGGGGTGCGAGAGCCGCCACAACTTGAAATACTGGCTGCTGGAGCCGTACTTGGGGCTGGGACCCAGCGCCCACTCCCTGTGGAACGGTAGGCGCTTTTACTTTGACCGGGACTGGATCTGGCAGGACGAAGGCCCCGGCGGCGACCGAGAGGAACAAATTCTCTTAGGCTTGCGACTGAACCGGGGCATACCGGAGGACTGGCTCACCCGCGATCCGGCGCCGTACATTGCCGGGGGATTTATGCGCCGCGCCAATGGTCGCATTTCCCTAACCCCCCGTGGTATGCTGGTATCGAACACCATTTTGGCAGAATTACTGGACTAAGGAGGAGCCTATGTTAACCGGACTGGCAGGCGGCGCCCTTTGGGCGCTGGACACGGTCATACTGGGCATGGCTCTGGCACTGCCGGTGTTTACCGGCGACCCCAGAGCAGCGATACTGGCACCCTTTGCCAGCACCTTTTTGCACGACCTGTGCTCTTCCCTGTGGATGCTGGGCTATACCGGGCTGCGCCGCCAATACAAGGCAGTATGGCAAGCGCTACGCACCCGGGGCGGCCGCTTTGTGGTGCTGGGCGCACTGCTGGGCGGCCCGGTGGGTATGACCGGCTATGTGCTGGCCATCAACGCCATCGGCCCGGCGTACACCGCCATTATCTCCGCACTGTACCCGGCACTGGGCACGGTGCTGGCACACTTTTTCTTAAAGGAAAAATTGCGCCCTACCGGCCTGATCGGTCTGGCGCTGAGTATTGGCGGGGTGATCGCTCTGGGCTATACCCCCGGCGCGGCGCTGCCAAAGGGACATCTACTGGGCTTTGGCTGCGCACTGCTGTGCTGTATCGGCTGGGCAGCAGAGGGGGTCATCTGCACCTACGGACTGCAAAGCAGCACCGTCACCAACGCCCAGGCGCTGCAAATCCGCCAGCCGGTGTCGGCGCTGACCTATGCCATTGTTTTGCTGCCGGCCTGCAAGGGCTGGGGCTTTACCGCCGGGCTGTTTGGCACGCGGGCACTGTGGATCATCGCCCTGTCCGCCCTGTGCGGCACCGCCTCTTATCTGTGCTACTACAAGGCGCTGGGCAAGCTGGGCACCGGCAAGGCCATGCCCCTGAACATTACTTACGCCGCCTGGTCGCTGCCGTTCTCTTACCTGCTTTTGCACCAGGTCCCCGGCACCAAGGACATACTCTGCGCCCTGGTGGTGCTGCTGGGTGCGCTGCTGGCCGCTTACGAAAAGCCTCAAAAATTGGAAAAATCAAACAACCAATGAGCGCAAAAAACGGGCATACTAAAACCGAAGGAGGTTTTCAGTATGCCCGATTTATTTCATTTAACGCCGGAGATGAACCAATACTTTAACGCCCTGCCGGAGAGCGTAAAAGAGAATATCATTCAATCCGGCGCCAAGATCAATTCCCTGGAGGACTTAAAGGCCGTGGCGGCACAACTGTGCAACCATGCAGAATAACCGCCACTTTCCCCAAACGGAAAACAGCCTGAATAACTGGGACGCGCCGGTGCGCCACGCACCCGGCCGTTACCGGGATTATCGCGAGAAGTACGCCCTGACCACCGGCGAGGTCACCGCCCGCTACTGCGAAAATATTACCAACCCCACCGTCCAGCCGGACGGCAAAACAGAAATGCACACCCCCATTCCGGATGTGGCCCACGTGGAGCAAAGCAAAGCCTATCAAGAAGAAAATCAGTTGTAACCAAATCAGCGGACGGCAGTTTTCTGCCGTCTATTTTTATACCTTTTCATCGGATTTTGTAAATTTTTGCCGCTATTTTGGCGTATTTTCCCATTTTGCCACACTATATAATAGAAGGAACTTTTCAATTTGCATGGAAAAGAACGGAAAGGACGGATCCCATGAAAAAATGCTTGCGCTATCAAATGCGGCTGCTGGTGCGGACGCCGGGCTTTTGGGTCGCTATGGCCTTTGGGGTGTTGTATGCCGTGGGTTACTTTGTGGCCATGTGCCTACGCAACATTCACTTGGACGCCATTGCCCAGCCCACGCCGTACAGTGCCTATGCAAATCAAGGGCTTAGCCTTACAGCGCCATATTTTTTAATGCTGTTGCCGTTGCTTTCTTGTATCTCTTTTTCTGACAGTTCCCTGTATGAACGCAACAATCACCTACTGGCGCCGCTGCTGGGCAAAATGGGCATTGGCCGTTACTATCGCTCCAAACTGGTTGCCGTCTTTTGCGGCGGCTTTTTCCCCATATTTGCCACCCAGGCGCTGAATATGGGGCTGTGCCTGATCGCCTTTCCCTTAAACGGCACCCAGCGCTACGGCTGGGATCTGTTTCAAGACTATACATACTGGAATTATGTCAGTGATCCGCACTTCTTTTTCCAGCATCTGTATCTGTACTCGCCTTATCTGTACTATCTGCTTTATATGCTGCTGTCCGCCCTGGTCGCCGGGTTGTTTGCGGTGGCAGCCTGGCAATTTTCCTTTTTCGTTCGCAACCGCATTTTCACCTATACCATCATGTTTTTGGTGGTACAGGGCATTGAATATCTGCTGATCTTAACGCCGGATTGGCCGCTGAATATTCTCAGCTATCTATACGGGATGAACCCCACCGTCCCGACCCCTGACGGTTTTGCCATCTGTATGGCCTTTTACCTGGCGCTGGCATTCCTACCGGCGCTGATCGTACCAAAGAAATTGAGGAACTGCTTATGAAGCGCACCCTTGCCTACAACCGATACCCGCTGGTCATCTGCACACTGGGGCTGCTGCTGGGCGGACTGCACAGTCTGTTCCAGCTGCACCAGACCCCAGCGGATACCTGGACTGCGGCCTATCTGACCGCCCGGGAGGGAACGGAGCTGATGCTGACGGAGAACAGCACCGATCCCCAAGTGCTGCGCAGTCTGCTGCACCTGCTCATCGGCGTACCTCTGCTGGGTGGATTGTTCAGTCGGGGCTACGCAGTTAAAGGGATCTTTGCCGCCACCCGTCGCGGGCGTTATCTGCGCTTTTACCGGGCAGAAATGGGGCGACTGCTGACAGTGACTCTGCTGTATAACCTGCTGTATTGCGGTGCCCAGGCGCTGTGTGCCACGGTGGCCGTCCACGCCCTGCCTGCCGCTGCCGCAGTTCGACTAATAGGGATCAGCCTGTTTAGCGACACGCTGGTGCTCTTTGGCTTTGCGGTGCTGTGCGCCGGTCTGTGCGTGACCCGGGGCGAAAAAGCCGGCGTGCTGCTGGGTGCCGCCGCCTTTTTGCTGGCGGTGATGGCGCTGTTTTTGCTGCCGGTACCGCTGCGCCAATACAATCCGGTGCTTTGGTGCCTGTGCAGTGCATTTCCCACGGACGAAACGCTCTTTGCCTATCCCCTGTGGGGCTACTACGCCGCAGGCAGCGCACTGCTGGCGGTGTGGGTGCTGCTTTGGGGGCGGGTGCTAAAGACAAAAGATATTTTGTGAGGTGGACTATGCCAAAAATCATATTGCAAGACTATACAAAAATGCTGCGGGGCAAAACCGTGCTGGACCACATAGACCTGACGCTGGAAAGCGGCGGCATTTACGGCCTGGCCGGGCAAAACGGCTGTGGCAAGACCATGCTGCTGCGGGCCATTGCCGGGCTGATGACCCCCACCGCCGGCACAGCCACCGTAGGCGGCACCCGGGTGGGCAACGGGGTGTATGCGCCCCATGTAGGGCTGGTGATCGAGAATGTATTTCTCTACGAATACCTAAGCGGCCGCCAAAATCTGCAAATGCTTAACGACCTGTCCGATCACAAGATCAGTGACGGCGAACTGGACGGCTGGCTCACCCGCTTTGGGCTGGATCCCACGGACCGGCGTCCTATGAAAAAATATTCCCTGGGTATGTGCCAAAAGGTCAGCCTGATCCAGGCGCTGATGAACCAACCGGAATTAGTGCTGCTGGACGAACCCACAAACGCGCTGGACGATGACAGCGTACAGGTGCTGGAAGAAGAAATTCTTCGTATGAACCGAAAGGCAGGCACCACCTTTGTGATCGCCAGCCACGACCGAGCCACTTTAGAGCACCTGTGCACCAAAATACTGCGAATGGAGGCGGGGCACCTTGCGTAAAAAACAACTGACCATGCAGCAAGGACTGGCGCTGGGCTGCCTGATCCTGGTGGTGTGCGCCGTCGTATTCGGCATTGTACTGCGGGCCACCCGCTCCCACGATTTGGAGGACCCGGAAAAAGTGGCAGCGGCTGTTTGCGACTTGCCCACAGACAACCGGGCTGATTATGATGCGGCAGCTGAAATGTTAGACATAAGCACAGCAGTGGAGCAGCTGCAAGACCGGATCCCCCTGCAAGTGAAAATCACCGGTATGCAGCCCACCTACAACAACCTGCGTTACACCGCCAAGGTGCTAAAGACCACCGATCGAGAGCAGGCAGGCAACACGGTGGTGCTGTATCTACTCATGTCCATGGAAAAAATGAGCGACGGCAAGCTGCACTGCGACGCCGGCATCGCTCTGCCGTTGGCTGTAGGACACAAATACCTGCTGTTTGTCCGTCCTATGGAATACATGGACCTGTACCAGCGCA